>OFGG01000936.1_pt1 | contig 21687 bp, 22 predicted proteins | sample 1521701 | NCBI WGS metagenome assembly OFGG01 (sample SAMEA3504081, study PRJEB24116) | mouse gut metagenome | biome: mouse gut; feature: mouse-associated habitat; material: faeces | place: Denmark | collected 2011
GCTGTAATGATAAAAAAGGTCAATTTGAGTGAGAAAATTTCAGGAAGTTAAGATTTTCTATTGATTTTTGAATCGTCATGTGTTATAATATACGTGACGGTTCAAAGGAGGAGCACATATGGCTATCACTTATAACAGGGACAAAAGATCCGGAAAGACTTATGCCTATGAGACCACTTATACATGGGATAAGGAAAAGAAGCAGTCAAGGTCAAAGCGTACCCTGATCGGACGCCTTGATGAAGAAACGGGCGAAATCGTGCCGACTGACGGCCGCGGCAAAAAGCGGAGTCCTGATTATGTCCCGGAAGAAGCCGCAATGCCGTCTACGGTTCCTGAACTTCAGGCAGAACTCGCCAGGCTCCGCAGGGAAAACCATACCCTCAGGGAACAAATCCAGAAATTAAAATCCAAACAGGCATAAGGAGGCCCGCCGTGTACAAACCATCTGGAAACCTTCGGCGGGACTATGAGCGTTTATCCGGCGAATATATGAAACAGAAGGACAGGATCCTGTCCTATCAGGAACAGGTCACATCGCTCAGGAATTCAAACAGGGCATTGGAAAAAGCCCTTGCGAAGGAAAAAGAACAGCACAAGGAAGAAGCCGCACAAAAAGACGCCGAAATTCAGGCATTAAAGAACAAAGCCGCACATCTGGAGGCGCTTGCAGACCGGGACGGGACAAATACTGGGACGCCTACATCGCAGACCCCAATCAACAGGAAAAAGGTAATACCGAATTCGAGGCGGGGAAGCGGCAAGAAAAAGGGCGGCCAGGGCGGCCATAGAAAACACATTTTGGAACCTTTCGAACATTCTGAGGTTGATGAACATGTCCTGCATGAATTGGATATCCAGTCTGAAACATGCAGCTTATGCGGCGGCAGCCTGGCATTTACTGGCAGCTATGTCGAAAAAGATGAGTTCGATGTGACCATCAAAACAGTCAGGCGCCGCCATAAATATGCGGCCTATGAATGCACGGACTGCGGTGCACAGGTACGCCTGCAGATAGAAAAACATTTAAAAGAGCAGAACCAGTACGGCAGCACGGTACAGGCACTTGCCCTGTCCCTGATGGTGACAGGGAACATGGCAGTGAATAAAGTCTGCCTGTTTTTTTCAGGCATGACGGGAGAAAGCCTGCATCCGAGCGAAGGATATGTCTGCAAGCTCTGCCGAAGGGCCGCAAAGGGACTGGAGGATTTCAAGGCCGGGCTCAAAAAGGCCATGATCCAGAGGACTGTGCTGTTCTGGGATGATACCGTGGTCATGATCAACAAACAGAAGGCCTGCATGAGGTTCTATGGGGATGAGCAGATCTCTTATTATACAGCCCATGAAAAGAAGGACCTCGGCAGCCTCATTGAAGACAATGTCCTGGAGCTGCTTACCGCACAGACAACCGTCATGCATGACCATGACACGGTAAACTATAATGAGCGGTTCTGTTTTGAAAACATAGAATGCATACAGCACCTTGAAAGGGACCTTCAAAAATCCGCAGATGATAACCCCGGCCATACATGGGCGAAAAAAATGAAGGAAGCCCTCTCCTTATGGATCAAGAAGCGCAAGGATTATCAGAGGCTTGGGAAAGACCATTTTGAAGAAAAAGAAGAGGAAAAATTCCATGCACAGATAAGGCGCCTGATACGGAAGGGATACAAGGAAAGCAGCATATCAACAAATCCAACAACCGTCCCATCTGAAGGGACGCTGCTGAAACGCCTTGAAAAATACTACGATAATTACTTCAGGTGGATCAGCGATTTTGCGCTCCCGACAACAGATAACCTTGCAGAGCGGGGGCTACGAAGCATCAAATCCCATATGAAAATATCAGGGCAATTTGAAAACGAAAGAAGTGCGAGAGACTACGCAACGGTCAAAACATATGTGGAAACCTGCAGAAAAAATGGAATCAACGAGATAGCTGCACTATCCCGTCTGTGTTCAGGGAATCCCTATACTGTAGATGAGATATTTGCATAATCTCCAATCGCAAAAAGCATACCAAAAGCCAGAGGAAAGCTCTGGCTATTTGGCATACATTAAAATCGACTGTGAATGGTAACGTGATTTTTGAAAAATAGGTTCTGAAAGCCCCATGAAATAAGGGTTGAAGATTCCGAGAAGTTATGCAGCGTGAAAAGGAGGAAATCCGCCTGCGGCAAAAGCAGAAAGAAAGGGAGCTGGCACAGCTTGCTGCAGAAAAACGCGGGCTGCAGAATACGATTTTGAAACAGGAGCAGGAACTGCGGAGACTGCAAAAGCAAGCGGCCGGACAGAAACAGCAGATAGCCGAGCAGCAGACAGAGCTGGGGGAAATGCGCTCCTATCTCTATTCCCTGAGCGAAGGGTGGGAGGAAGGGAACGCGGAAGCCCACGCTGAGACAAAGCTGTCCGAATGGAGCGAGCAGAAAGTGCTCGTGGTGGGCGGGCACACCAACTGGCAGAATAAACTGCGGGAGCTTTTCCCGAAATGGCAATTTATCTCTGCGGCCGGCGATACTGACAGTCTTTTTGAAACCAAAAGCGGCAGGGGACGCAAATCCAAATTCAAGGATGTTGAGTCCCAGATAGTTGAAGAGATCGAAAGGGGGAACTACCAGACCCTACAGCAGATCGCCGACATGGTTCAGGAGAAATTTGGGTAGTGTAAAAAAGTTTGTGTCTTTGGTAAAAAATGACTCCTTTTTGGTAAGAATCTAGATATGGAAAATCTTATCGAAAAGGAGTATTTATATGCCGGTAGCAAAGGAACAGATTCGACAGATTATTGCAGACAACAACATCAGTAGTGTAACAGATGTCTACACCCTGCTGAGGGATGGATTCAAGGACATCCTGCAGGAGCTCATGGAAGCAGAGCTGGACGCAACCCTGGGCTATGAAAAGAACCAGAAAGGCGACATGGAGACCGCCAACAAGCGCAATGGCCATTCGCCTAAGAAGCTCAAGAGCCAGTATGGGGAGTTCCAGATCGATGTCCCCCGGGACAGGAACGGCGAGTTCGAGCCGAAGATCGTCCCCAAATACCAGAGGGACGTCTCCGGGATCGAGGAGAAGGTCATCTCGCTCTATGGCAGGGGGATGAGCACCAGGGACATCCATGACCAGCTCCAGGACCTCTATGGGATAGAGATGTCCGCCCAAGCTTCAGCCCGTTCAAATAAAGTATTTACAGGATTCCCCTCACCTTCTGGCCGCACATGGCGCTTTGCCGTTCATAAGGACTCTCCAGGACAACACGCCTTCCCTCACGGCTACTCTTCTCAAAGGCAGTCATGATTTCCAGTACATGAAGCGTCTGCCCGGCGCCTGCACGCAGGGCACGTCCTTCCCGCAGTGCCTTTGCCATATCCGCTAATCCCAGTCCCCGGCTGTTTTCTTTATAGTCAAAAACCAGGGGGATTTCCCTGAAGCTGCCATCCTCCGGGCGCAGCAGCATTACAGGGCCTCCGAACCCATTGGGATCCGGTACACGTAAGGTCCCCCTTGTACCGTATATCTCCAGGCTGGCAGAATTATCATAGTAAACGTCAAAGGTGGTGGTGACGGTAGCCACCGCGTCGCCTGCAAACTCCAGGATACCGTTTACATGGGTTGGCACTTCCACCTGAATCTCCCTGCCGTACAGGGGGCTGCTTGTGATGGTTCGAGTCTCAAAGCTTTTGGACACCACGCCCGTAACGGTATCCGCTTTGCCCAGGAGGTTTACCAGCGCAGTGAGGTAGTATGGCCCCATGTCCATCATGGGGCCTCCGCCGTTTTGATAATAAAACTCCGGCGACGGATGCCAGGTTTCGTGGCCATGGCAGATCATCCGGGCGGAAGCGCCGATGGGACGCCCTATAAATCCGTCGTCGATGAGTTTGCGGCAGGTCTGGATGCCCGCGCCCATAAAGGTATCCGGCGCGCCTCCCAGCATCAGGTTCTTCTCCCTGGCTAAAGCCGTCAATTCGCAGCCTTCCTCATAGGTGGCGGCAAGCGGTTTTTCGCTGTAGACATGCTTGCCCGCCGTCAGCGCTGCCTTTGTAGTCTCATAATGTTCAAACGGCCTGGTAAGGTTCAGGACAATCTCGATTTCCGGATCCTGCAGCATTTCTTCCATGGAAGAATAACCCTTCGGGATCTGATACGCTTCTTTGGCCGCAGCCACCTTTTCCGGAACCAGGTCATAGACACCGCAAACCTCCACCTCCCGGAACAATTTTGTCAGATTCTCCAAATAAATGCCGCTGATGGCTCCAAGTCCCAGTATTCCGATTTTTACTGTTTCCATTTATGTTTTCCTTTCCATATGGCTCTGTTATGCTGTCTTTTACGGTTTATATCTTTTTACATCAGTATGTATCAACAGGAACATTCAACCTTTCGGAAGAATCCAGTGTGATTTATCCGGAGCTGTTCAGCCTTCGAACCGCTCCGTCGTAAGGCCATGGTCCAGGGCATACTGCCGGCCTTGTGCCGCCCAGAGCATTCCCCGTTCCATCAGCACCTGGGCCTGGGGAAATTTCTCAAACACATCGTCATGGTGTCCGAGAGAACTGTAAAACACCCGCCCGTTTCCCCAGAATTTGGTCCATGCCACAGGCATATCCACAGGCTTGTTGGATATATGGTAATAAGGCACCACCGGGAAACGGGTGGTAGCCAGCACCTCTACCGCAGGGTCCACATGCAGATAATATTGCTCGCTGCATACCTCAAAATCTTCCAGCCCCTCCACAATGGGACCGGACCCCCGGCAGATATTCACCTGATAGCGGACGCCGTCTCCCCCCGGATGGCTCACCCACTGGCCCCCGGTCATAAACTGCCATTCCACATCCTCCCGGAAGGCATCGCACATTCCGCCGTGACAGCCGGCAAGACCGCAGCCCGCGGCCACAGCCTTCACAATATTCTCTCTGGCCCTGGCTTCGATGCTGCCCATGGTCCAGCAGGGAATAATGAGGTCCATCTCCGACACATAACGTTCATCCAGCAGAACCTCCTGATTGGAATGGATTTCGCAGCTATATCCGTGCTTTCCCATGATATCCGCAAATCTGGATGCCACCAGCGCGGGCTCATGTCCGTCCCAGCCTCCCTGAAAAATCAATACTTTTTTCTCTCTGTCCATAATGCTCCCTCTCTTTCAAGTTTCGCAAAATCACATACCGTTGCGATTTTGGCAGATATGTTTTCTTTCACCGGTATTTACATTATAGCAGTTCCTGCTTTATAATGATTGTCATATAAACGAAAAAAACGGCCAAAAATTGGGAAAGGTCTCCGTGGCATGAATGCATTTTTTGAAAACAGGGAAAAAAGGATACAGTCCTTTGAGGCGGAAAATCTGGAATTTCCGGAACATCTCCACAATGATGCGGAAATTCTCATGGTTCTGGATGGACAGATTACCGTCCGCATTATGCAGGAACTCCGGGAATTAAAAAAAGGCGATTGCGCTTTCATCTTCCCCCAGCAGATCCACGGCTATCACACCTATGTCCAGAACAGAAGCCGTCTGTATATTTTTGACAGTTCCCTTGCGGGAATGCATCTCTACGCCCTGCGGAAATATGTCCCCTCCCGGCCCTTTCTCTCCCTCGGGGCACTGCCTGCGGATGCCTCCCTTGCGCTGGAGCGGATCTATGCGCTTTCCGGCCAGGGTTCCCCCTGCGACATTTCCCTCTGTTCCGCATGGATTCAGGTGCTGTTTGCGCTGATCCTGCCCTTTCTCGGGCTCTCTGAAAAAAAGCTGTCCGAAGACATGGAACTCATCTGCAGACTGGTCCGCTATATTATGGAGCATTTTCAGGAACAATTGAGCCTGGACATTCTGGCCCATGAACTCCATGTCAATAAATACTATCTCTCATCCATCTTTTCCGGCCGGCTCCATATGAATTTTCGCCAATATCTCAATCGTTTCCGGGTGGAATACGCCTCCCGGCTCATGAAGGAAAGCCATTTACCCCTCACTCACATATGGGCGGAAGCCGGCTTTAACAGCCAGCGCAGCTTTAACCGGGCCTTCTCGGACATCATGGGAATGTCTCCCATGGAATACAGGCGTTCTGTGATATGAAAAAATCCGCTTGGGCATTTCCCCATATCCCCCGCAAACACCCATGGTGATATTATCACAGAAGCAGGCCAAAAAATCGCGTATTATAAAAGCACAGAGAAAAACAATAACTGTTCTGAGGGAGAAAACGCCGGAAGAACAATGACCAAACCCACAGTCCAGCTATGAAATGTCACGTGCTTTTGCAAAATAATCTGTGCTGGACAGTAAAGTCGCAAAGGCGCACGAGAGGAACTTTTATGAGTTTCCTTTCGAAATAAAAGTTTCTTTCATTGTAGGTGTGGCGAAGCGACTTTACCCTTTAGCGCTATCGCGCAGCGATTAAAATGAGTCCAGCTATGAAATGTCAAGTACTTTTGAAAAATAATTTCTGCTGGACAGTAAAGTCGCAAAGGCGCACGAGAGGAACTTTTATGAGTTTCTTTTCGAAATAAAAGTTTCTCTCATGATAGGTGTGTCGAAGCGACTTTACCCTTTAGTGCTATCGCGCAACGATTTAAATAGGAGGAAAAAACATGAACAAAACAAAGTACGCGGGAACACAGACGGAAAAAAATCTGGAGGCAGCATTTGCCGGGGAATCTCAGGCAAGAAACAAGTATACCTACTTTGCTTCCGCAGCCAAAAAGGAAGGTTACGAGCAAATTGCGGCCCTGTTTCTGAAAACCGCAGAAAATGAAAAAGAGCATGCCAAAATGTGGTTCAAGGAGCTGAGCGGAATCGGCAGCACCAGAGAAAACCTTGCCGCGGCAGCAGACGGTGAGAATTTTGAATGGACGGACATGTACGAGAATTTTGCCAAAACCGCAGAGGAAGAAGGCTTTCCCGAACTTGCGGCAAAGTTCAGGCTTGTGGGGGCAATCGAGAAACACCATGAGGAAAGATACCGCGCCCTGCTTCAGAACGTGGAGACCGCTGCCGTGTTTGAAAAGAGTGAGGTAAAGGTATGGGAGTGCCGTAACTGCGGGCACATTGTCGTGGGAACAAAGGCGCCTGAAGTCTGCCCCACCTGCAATCATCCCCAGAGCTATTTCGAAGTACACGCTGAGAATTATTAATCTTCACGGGCCTTCCGGGCTGTTCCCAGAATGCGCCTGATTGTGTGTGTGGCGGCAAGCATTCCCACATAGACCACAACAAGGTAACAGGGAAAGATCCACATGCCGAAAATCTGTCCCAGGACGCCGCACAGGGCCGGGGCCAGCATGATTCCCACATAGGCCGACGCCATCTGGGTTCCCATGACGGACTGGGATACATCCTCCCCGAAATTCCGGGGAGTCAGGTAATTGAAATTCGGGAATAAGGGGCCGTTTCCCAGTCCCACCAGAAATAAGCCCGCAGCGGAAAACCATGCCTGGAGCGGCAGCAGCAGGACAATGACTGCCGCTCCCAGGACACACTGCCCCGCAAGAATAATATCCCAGCTGTCCATCTTTGCCGCCAGTATCCCTGACAGAAATCTGCCCAGGGTCATTCCGATATAATAATACATGACCATACGCGCCGCCTGCTCCGGCGCCATTCCTTTATATTCCACCAGAAAAGTGCTTCCCCAGCCGCCGCAGGTACATTCTATGGCGCAGGAAGTCAGAAACAGAAGCCACATCATCCTGACACCGGGAATCCTGGAGATCTCCCGGAGCGTAAGAGTCTTTGTCTTCTCTTCTTCCCCGTCCACACCCTGGCCATGGGCCTTTTTCCAGACCGGCAGGGTGACAAACAAGATTAGGGTAATTGCCAGCTGTATTCCGAATGCCAGCCGGTATCCGCCCCGCCATCCCTCTTTCCCCTGCATCACCAGAGACAGCAGATAAGGGCTCACAGACACGCCGATCCCGTAAAAACAGTGGAGAAAGCTCATATGTACGGCAGAATAATGAATTGCCACATAATTGTTCAGCGCCGTGTCGATGGCCCCTGCCCCCAGCCCCAGCGGTACGGCGCACAGACACAGCAGCCAGAAATTCCCGGAGAGCGTAAATCCAAGCAGGGCGGCAGCCGTCATGGCCGTGCTGAATGCTGACACCAGGTTCGTGCCAAACCGCCTTATAACCCGGGCGCTGACCATGCTGGCCACAATGGTTCCGCAGGAAATCACCATGGTCACAATGCTGGCAAACGAAATGGGGAGCCTGAATTCCGTATAAACCGCCGGCCATGCCGTTCCGAAAAGGGAATCCGGAATACCCAGACCGATAAACGCAATATAAATGATAATCAGTAAAATAGTTGTCACCGTACAGTCCCCCCTTACATCTTTGTCATCCGCCAGATATCAGCTTTGTACTTCCCCGCTTCCGCTTTTTGCCAGTTTTGCCTCCAGTGTCTTACGCACATGGAAATATGCGGGAATCAGGAATGCGTCCGCCAGTACCCAGGCAATCGGATTGCCCATGGCCACCCCGGTAAAGCCAAAAAGCGGCACCAGTAAAAATCCTGCCAGCGCCCTGGCAATCATCTCAAACACCCCTGCCAGAATGGCAAAGGTTGGAAAGCCCATCCCCTGAATCAGAAACCGGATAATGTTCACCAGAGACAGAGGGAAATAAAAAGCGGTATTGAAGATCAAAAGCAGTCTCACATTGTCGATAACGGCCGTTTCCGACACGTCCAGAAACAGCGTGGCCAGCGGCCTGGAGCCGAAAAGAATAATAAGCAGCGCAATGACGGCATAGCCCGCCCCCAGGCGGATACATGCCCTCAGGCCCTGACGGATCCGGTGAAGTTTTCCTGCCCCCACATTCTGTCCGCCGTAGGTGGCCATGGTAGAACCCAGGGCTTCGAAAGGACATGCCAGAAATCCGCTGATTCTTCCGGATGCCGTCACCGCTGCCACCGCATCCGAACCCAGCGTATTGGTGGCACTCTGCAGAATGACACTGCCTATGGCCGTCACAGAGTACTGCAGGCCCATGGGAATGCCCATGCCGCAGAGCACCCGCATCAGATGCCGGTCAGGCTTCCACTCTTCTTTGCGAATCCGCAGGATCTCAAATTTTTTTACCATAAAAAGAAGGCAGCACACGCCGGACACACCCTGGGAAATTACCGTTGCCCAGGCCGCACCCTGCACACCTGCCTGGAGGCTCACAATAAAGAACAGATCCAGCCCCACATTCAGAAAAGAGGACATCACCAGAAAGATTACCGGCGTCCTGCTGTCCCCCAGCGCACGGATGACACCGGAAGTCATATTGTACAGAAATGTCACCGGAATTCCCAGGAAAATCACCCAGATATAAGCATAAGACCGGTCAATAATATTTTCGGGCGTTCTCATCCACACCAGAATCTGCCTGGTGAGCAAAGTGGTCACCAGAGTCAGCACCACCGCAAAGCAAATGGCCAGCCACACACAGTTTGCCGCATATTTCCGCAGTCCCTCATGGTCCCCTGCTCCGAATTTATGGGACAAGGGAATGGAAAATCCGCTGCACACACCCATGCAGAAACCGATGATCAGAAAATTGATGGAACCGGTTGCCCCCACTGCCGCCAGATTGTCCGTGCCCAGAAACCGCCCCACAATCACCGTATCCACCAGGCTGTATAGCTGCTGGAAAAGAAAACCGAAGAAAAGCGGAATGGAAAATCCCAGAATCAGCTTCATGGGGGAGCCTTTTGTCATATCTTTTGTCATAAAAAACCTCTTTCCCGGCAACACGCCTGATACCCATTGTATGTTGAAAAAGTATAGGCTCTTCCCGTAAAAAACACAATGTAATATTTTGCCCGGATAAACGTTTTTTCTGTATTATTTTGTTTCGCGTGCAGCTTTCGCTGCTGATTTCCTTACGCACCCCTGCGCATGAAAATGGGGCCGCGGAAGAACTCTTCCGGGCCCCTGATCTGCGCCGTCAGCCATTTTTTTCAATAAGAAACACTCCCGTTTTTCCGCCTTTCAGACCATCCGCTTTCCCATATGACATTCTTCCGTCATTCCTCCGTTCCCCGGCAAAGCATTTGCTCATATGCTTCCCAGGAAATAAAACGGCCGCCCATGCTTTCCAGATGTTCGGTATGAAACTGACAGTCGATAAATAAAAAACGGTTTTCCAGCAATGTATTTGCAAGGGCAATCAGTGCCGCCTTGGAACCGTTTTTCCGTTCCGAAAACATGCTTTCCCCGAAAAAACACCTGCCAATGGAAACACCGTAAAGTCCCCCTGCCAGATTTCCATCTTCAAAAACCTCCAGGGAAAGGGCATATCCCTCTTTATGGAGGCGCAGATAAGCCTCTTCCATCTCATCGGAAATCCAGGTTCCCTCCGCAAATTCCCTCTTTATGCGGCAGCGGTGCATGGTATCCGCAAAATCCCGGTTCAGAACCACTTTCAGCTCATGGCTTCTGGTATATTTTTTCATGGACCGGGAGATGTGAATCTCTTCCGGAAAAATCACAAAGCGCTCTTTGGGACACCACCACAAAATCTCTTCCCCTGGTTCAAACCAGGGAAAAATTCCATGGGTGTATGCCAGAAGCAGGCGTTCTACGCTCAGGTCTCCCCCAACGGCCAGCAGACCGTCCCGGCGGGCCAGAGTGGGGTGGGGGAAAGAGATGGTGTCTTTATCAAGCATATAAACCGGCATACAGACTCCTTTCCGAAAAAATAATGTGCCCTTTCCCGGGCTTATTGCACGGAAACCGCTCCGTTACCGAATGCGGATGCCCCTGCCGGGCGGTCCGGAATGGACAGGCAAAAGCAGCCATCATCCGCTTTCAGCTCACATTTTCCGCCGTTTTTCAATGCCCCGAAGAGCATTTCATCCACCAGGAGAGGCTTGATTTCACTCTGAATCACCCTCTCGATTTCCCTTGCGCCGAACTCCGTGCTGATGCCTTTTTTCCGCAGCAGCGCCTTTGCCGGGGCGCCCACAGCCAGCTCCACGCCTTTCCGGGAAAGCATCCTCTGCAGCTCCCCTGACTTTTTCTCCACAATCTGTTCCGCCATTTTCTCATCCATACTCCGGAATACCACAATCCGGTTGAGACGGTTGCGGAACTCCGGCTGGAAGATGCGTTTCACCTCCTCCAGAATCACGTCCGCGCTTCCATCCTGCCCCTGGAAACCGATGCCGGTTTTCCCCATGCGGCTGGCGCCCGCGTTTGAAGTCATAATGAGAATTACATTCCGGAAATCCGCTTTCCGTCCCTGGTTATCCGTAAGAGTGGCATAGTCCATGACCTGAAGCAGAACATTATAAATATCGGGATGGGCTTTCTCGATTTCGTCCAGAAGCAGTACCGCGTGGGGATGTTTGCGGATTTCCTCCGTGAGAAGCCCCCCTTCCTCATAGCCCACATAGCCGGCAGGGGCGCCGATCAGTTTTGCCACGGCATGTTTTTCCCCATATTCGCTCATGTCAAAGCGGATGAGCCGGATGCCCAGCTCCTCTGCCAGGCTTCTGGCGATTTCTGTTTTTCCCACGCCGGTGGGTCCCACAAACAGCAGGCTGGCCAGGGGCTTTCCCTCTTCCAGAAGGCCTGCCCTGGAAAATTTCACCGCGTTCACCACCTGGGACAGCGCCTCATTCTGACCATAGATCCGGGAAAGCATGCGGGCTTCCAGCGTCCCCAGGGCTTCCGTCTCGTCCTTTTCCATTGTCTGCCTGGGAATATGACAAGTTTTGGACAGTATTTCGTCAATCAGTTCCCGGTTTACTGTCTGTTCCCCCTGCTCCAGAGGATGCATGCGGCGGTAAGCCCCGGCCTCGTCCAGCAGGTCAATGGCTTTATCGGGCAGAAACCGTTCGGTGATAAATTTTGCACTCATTTCCGCGGCATATTCCAGCACACCCTTTTCATAAACCACACCGTGAAAATTTTCGTAAGTTTCTTTCAGACCCTCCAGAATCCGGACGGTATCCAGGATATCCGGTTCTTTGATGTCAATATTCTGAAACCGGCGCACCAGGCTTTTATTCTTCTCAAAATGTTTCTTGTATTCTTCAAAAGTGGTTGCGCCGATAAAACGCACATGTCCCTCTGCCAGATAAGGCTTCAGCATGTTGGAAATGTCAAAACTCCCGCCGTTTACCGCCCCCGCGCCCACGATATTGTGAATTTCATCGATATAGACAATGGGTTTGTCCTCCTGGCAGAGACTGTCCATAACCTTTTTAAAACGTTTTTCAAAGTCCCCCCTGTACTGGGTGCCCGCCAGCAGGCTTCCCAGGTCCAGGGCGAAAATCCTGGCGCCGGAGAGAGGGGCCGGAACCCGCCCTTCCTCCAGCATCCGGACCAGTCCTAAAGTAATGGCAGTCTTGCCCACTCCCGGTTCCCCCAGATGGAGCGGATTATTTTTTTCCCGGCGGCAGAGAATCTGCATGGTACGCTCCAGCTCTTCCTGCCTGCCAATCAGCGGTTTTGCCTGATCCAGGCTGTCATTCAGACAGACTGCATACTGCTGCCAGAAGTCCTTTTCCGTGTCGCAGTCATCCTCCCGGTCCGGAAGGTCTCCGTACGCCAGCGGATCCTCCCCGAAATTCATGCCAGCACCGGACCCGTCCGAATCTTCTCCGTGAAAAATTTCTCCTGCCGGAACATCCCCGGGACAGTCCCCGCATTCATCAAAATCAGGAACACTTTCCCCGGATACATTTTCCCCTGCGGAACCGGCCCCGGAATTGCCTTTTTTCCGCCCCTTGCGTATGGCAGAAATCTCTTCACAGAGTATGGTCAGCTCCCGCAGCAGCGCCCCATGCTCCACGCCCTGCGCCTGCATATAGTACACCGCATAGCTCTCCGGCAGCGCGTACAGCGCATGGATGAGATGAGGCAGCTGGATCATGGATTTTTCGCTGTTCAGGGCCGATTCCCAGGCAAAGGAAAGCATCTGTTCCATGCTGTAGGAAAATGAAGGCGTATCGCTTTCCCCGGATACCGAACCCTGAAAATTTACCGTTTCTCCTTCATCCGGTGCCGGAATATCCTCGTTCCTGCGCTCCATGTTTTCTTCCAGCCAGGTTTTCAGCTGATAGTCAAGTTTTCTGACACTTCCGTCACAATTTCGGAAAGCCCTGGCAAATACCGGATTCCGGCAAATGACATACAATGTCAGTTCCGGGGTTACATACTCAAAACCGGCATTTTGTGCCAGTGTGACAGACTGTTGAATGATTTCCGCTACTTCGGGCGATACGTACATATTATGCCTCCTCCACTGTCATGCGGAAAGGAAAACCCTCTTTTTTAGCCATCTCCAAAGCCTCCCGCACCTTTGTGACAGCTATGTCATAACTATAGGTTCCCACTGCTGCCCTGCCGCTCTCATGCACCATCATCATCAGACGCTCCGCTTCCAGAAGATCTTTGCGGAAAATGTAAATCAGAATTTCAACCACAAATTCCATGGGTGTAAAATCATCATTGTGCATGATGACTTTGTAATGTTTAGGCTCCCGGATATTGATTCTCGACTTTTCCCTGGTTTCTCCCTGTACGGACATGATTACCCCCTTGCAGCGCAGGCTCGCCGCCCGCTGTACATGATTCTAATCGCCGGTTCTGTTGTGACAGTATATCAGCGAAACGGTGTCTTTTCACACAGGATGGCAGGATTTACAACCCGGTTCCTGCGATACATCCTGCCTGATTCTAACATGTTTGCCTATTTTTTTCAATGGCAGTTGCCCCAAACCATACCGGCGGCCGGAAAAGCTGCCCGAAAGACTCCTGCAGATTGACTCCATGACGCAATCGTGCTACACTGACAGAAAACACCGGACAAGGAGAGTGAAAAATGACCGCCTTTGAAAACACATTTGACAACGCAGCCGCAGATTATGACCAAAGCCGTCCTACATATGTAAAGGAAATCTATGATGCCATCTTCCGCTATAAGCCTTTGGATTCCCACAGCCATGTGCTTGAAATCGGATTGGGGACAGGAAAGGCAGCGCTGCCTATATTGGCCACCCAATGTCATTTTACCGGAATCGAACCCGGCGGGCAGTTAGCCGCTTTCGCACAGAAACGCTGCCAGTCCTATGCGAATTTCTCTTTACTTCCCCAGACCCTTCAGGATTTTACCGGTGCGGACCAGTCATTTGATCTTATTTATGCTGCAACTGCATTCCACTGGATTCCGGAGGAATACGGATATACGCGGGTTTATCATTTGCTGAAGCCAGACGGAGTTTTTGCCCGCTTTGCCTATCATGCGGGGCCAGATCAGGGACGCAGAGAAATGACTGCAGAAATTCAAGAAATATATGCAAAGTATATGCATTCGGAAAAACCCCCTAAAGAATATGGCATGGAAAATGCAAAAGAACTGGCCGAAACCGCCTGCAAATACGGCTTTGCAGACATTGCATATCATATCTATTCCGCCACAAAGGACTTTACCACCGATGAATATATGGCATTATTACGGACATATCCGGACCACATGAAGCTGGAAGAGCCCCATAGAAAAATGCTTTTTGAAGGGATTCATGCCGCCATCCGCAATCATGGCGGCATTATGACTGTATATTACACAATGGACCTGGAGCTGGCAAGGAAACCCTGACATCCCTCTATATATAATTATCCTTTCTTCCAATGGGTCCACTTCACTGCCGGTTTATAGCCAATGGCTTTGTAGAAGCCATTGCCCCCGCCTGTCATATGGGTTGCGCCTAACGCTTTTGTTCTTCGGTACAACTCAGACAGGGCGGCAGCCGCAAGCCCTCTGTGCCGGTACTCCGGAATGGTGCAAAGAGGCTCCATATACGCCAATTTATTCTCCGGTGTCCACCACATTCCCGCAAAACAGGCGTATTCCCCTGCTTCGTCAGCAATGGCCACTGCAAGTTCCGCGGTTGCATGGGGCGCCGTAAAAATAAGATAATTAGACTGCTCACCCTGATGATCCCACACGCCCTCCTCCGGCTCATGGTCAAATCCCTTCCAACAGCATTTGCCTATTTTGCCCATGTCCAGTTCTTTCGGTTCCACAAAATGAAAGCCTTCCGGCAAAGGATAATCCAGCACATCCGCAAAGTCAAATTCCATATCCCAGCTTTCTGATTCCTGATAATACCCCGACTGTTTTGCGGCCTGCAGCAATGCACCTTGTCCACTCGACAGGTTGATGCTTATTCCTTCCCCTTTATGGGTCATATTTTTGTCTGCATATGATATCATCTCCGGCGCCAGTTCCTCATATCCGGGTTTCAGGCAAAAGTAAATTTCCGTGATGGGATTCTCATAAAAACAAAATGCCACTATCTCTCCCTGATCCTCCCAAATACGGTTTTTATAAGAATAGGTAATATCCATCCAGCTGGCAAACGATGAATAGGCATATTCAAAAAAGGGGGCCTGAATACCATTTCTATGGTCCCGCTCATATATAGCGGTCATAAACTCATATACTTTATTGCAATCTCCCAATACACGAAACGGCCTTGATGTTATATTTTTCATTTATCCCTTCCTCTTTCCTTTCAATCTTAAAATCATTATAGCCACAGCTACACCGTTTTTCAAGCAGCAGGAAGCATTATATAATCCCCTTATTTTCTCCTGGTATCGATCCAGCCATACTTCCTCATCTCTTCCCGGAATGCACTCCTTCGCGGGTAGGCGTCCTTATACGATGTCATAAGCCTCTGTTTCATATGTATTTCTCCCATGGATTCCTGCACTTCGCCTAAAGCAGCGATAAGTGCTGCGCATTCCCCATAATAGTTTCTGCGGTTTACATCCATAATTCCCGCAGTCCTCTTTTCCAGCAGTGCCGTGATTCTTTTTACCGCCCTGTTTCTAATATCAGATTCCATTTGCACCATGGACTTCCATTTTAAAAACAATTGGCAAAACAGATCATTTTCGCCCATTCCCTCAAACCCGCAAGTGCCTTTTCGATATTCATCTGCGGAAAATCTCATTGCACTTTTTACGATCTCTGCCATGGCGGTAATTCCCTGATTATTCCACTGCCCCTCATACAAATATAGCAGATACAATGCAATCCCTTGTTTCATAAAAGATCCTGACCAGCCTAATGCTTCCGATTTATTGAATCCTTGGTCCAATACTTCCGCAAACTGCCCGTCTAAAAACCTGAGCATTAACACCATATTGCTGTCCGGTCTGTTCTCTTCCCTCTCAGAGGATGACTCGCTTCTTACATACATACCAAAAGAATCGCTGCTTTTATCTACAGATAATTTCATAAAGACTTCTTGAAGTTTTTTCCTTTTCTTCTCAATTTCACCGCCTTTCAGCAGTGCCCGAAGATAATTCGGAGCAGATGTATCTGATTCATATGCGGCAAAATAACACTCTTCCAGCAAAGACATTTCTCCCTTCATGGCAACAACATACTCAGCCGTTTTCAATGCCGCTCTGGAGCGCATAATATATTTCTTTGGTATCGTCTTCATGGCCCTGATTCCTATGGATACCAAATCATCCGTCACCATATGTTTCCCATCTTCCAATATGTTCAGATATAAACCCGGATGGACAGCAGTATATTTTTCCGCATACCAAACCTCCAAAGAAACATCATTTAACAAACCTACGGCTTCCGAAATAAGACAATCTGCATTATGTCCTGTTTTATCACCAAGATATGCAATCCAACAGGGCAGAAACTCTTCCAGCCCGGGTAATTCTTCATCTCCATGCTGCATCACTGCTTCCAATGTGACTGCGTCCTCTTTTGCATTTACCATAACTCCATACAATACTTCCGGGCGTCTGGCCGGCGAAACTGCATGATATGCGCAATATATTATATCGAGAATAACCTGCGTCAGGTCACAGTTCAAAAGCTCATAATGCACCATATCCCCAAGTGCGAGTTCTTCACCATCATACTCATCATCACACAGAATTTCCATTGCCAACAATTGATTTCCAACTTCAAAGCCTTCTTTATATCTCTCCATGTCCATGCAGATGTGCACAAAGTCACAAGCTTCCTGAAGCATATCCGAAATACCGCTGTTGTCCTCATAATAAAATTCCTCGCCGCTGTCGTCATACCAGTCATCATATTCTTCGTTCAATATTCTGGTAACCGCAATTTCCTGTGAATCAATTATCTTTAGGTTATCTCTGATATGACTGTACATTTCAGCAAAATCAGCATCTTTTTCTTCATTTTTGTCTGCTTCCATTCCTGCTTTATTCCCGACAGATTCCAGTATTTCCAGAAAATTTTCCCTGCGTTGTTCCGGAATTACTCTCCCGATCTCATGAATAAAAGCAATGAGCTGCTCAGTTGAATATTGTGCTGTAAGGGCATCCGTCTGTTTTAAAAAATTCATCAGATTCATATCGAATCTCCATTCAAATTCGTCATTTCCGGGTCATGTCTGTTCTCTTTTATCTTGAAATAGTTTTAAAATAAAATCATGCAAAATATAAGGCACAAGCAGCTGAATGAGAGAAATATTCATTACCAATATTATTACATTTTCATAAGCTTATTTCTTGTCTCTTTATCAAATTTTTCGAGATGGTATTGCAAATATTTCTTTTATCATATGAGTTTCATTCATTTTATAGATACCCCCGTTTCTTTACTTCTTCAAGCAAACGCGGCTGAATGTCAGGGTATGTCCATCTCTCTGGAAATTTATCTGTTATTATAATTTTTTCAATTTCACTATGTAACTCCGCTTCAAAACATTTGATATCGGCAAAAAACAACATTCCAAAAGATTCTTCTCCATGATTCAAATTATCAGGTGCTGTAACGGAATAGATACAAATGGGTTCTATATCAAACTCCAAAGCTCCTGTTTCCTCACACAGTTCCCTTTTTGCCGTATCCATTATATTTTCCCCATTTTCCCGATGACCTCCGGGTACTTCCCATGTATCTCTGTCCCTGTGTTTACAAAAAACATATTTATTTTGAGTTTTAGCAAAAATCACTGCAAACTTAAGCAGTTCATCCGCCATATTTTCATAAAACTTAACCTTAGTCATTTCAGTCATCCCTCCCTACTTAACAATCTTTGATTTATCCTGTCCATCACCTTTCTTATCGGCTCACTTCAAAGGCATTTCCTGCAACAATTTCTGCATTTGCCCCAGTCATAGCCTGCAATTAATTCTTTATACAAGCGTAGGAATTTCCTGTCTGACTCTTCCTCACTATAACATCCTAATTGGAAAATACATATAATTCTTCCCCGTCTGCGGGCAAGTAAAATCATGAACTGCACCAGCTAATGGAATATTGTTATCCTTCATATACTCTATTGTCTTAGGAAATGTATCATCATTATCGCATTCTACATAAATATATTCATAACCAGGAATAATCCACTTTGTCCAGCCACTGGGTGCTTCTGCATCATCCATACATTCCACTCCTGCAAGATAAAGTCCCTTGTTAAAATCCTCCCACGGTTTAAAAGAACGGGAAAAATCAGACATTGCTCCCCATATTCCGACTATATTTCCATTTTCATCTGTCTTTGCCAAATGCTTCACTTCTTCAAAATGAAGATTTGCGTTATCCCATAACTCTTGTACAAAAGTCTCACCATCTGATGTGGAACCTTCCTTACCAATTACTACAAAAGATTTTTTAACACACTTATTTATTTTCACAATAATACCTCCATAATTACAGACTAATATTCCTATACTTTCTTGCGCCAGCACCATATCTATTTCATTGAATAAGGAAAAAGTATAGCTATTATACCTGTTCTTTCATGCTACAACGATAAAGTTTTGAGAAATATTCATTGTTTTTCATTAGTTCATCAAATGTACCCTGCCCTACAATTTTCCCATCTCTGAATACCAAAATACGGTCAAAATTTTGTATATTTGTAAAGCGATGAACAATCGCCAGGACTGTTATATCCGACAGATAATCCAATATTTGCTTCATAACAACACCCTCTGTCAAATTATCCAGCGCAGAAGTTGCTTCATCAAGAATGACAATATCCAAGTCCTTGAACCAAATGCGCGCCAATGCAAGGCGCTGCCGTTCTCCACCAGAAAGAGAAGATGCTTTTTCCCCTATTTGCGTATCTATTCCCTTCGGTAACTCATCAACTAAGGATAAAAGTTCTACCCGTTCTAATACTTTTCTAACTTCTGCATCCGGAATATTCCTATCAAATACAATATTTTCTTTTACTGTACCATCAAAAACCGGGGCTTCCTGCGACAAATAAGTCATTCTTCTATACAAAGCCTCTAACGATATACCGGAAAGTCTCTCTCCATCCAGCAGAATCTCTCCCTCGTTATATTCTAATAAACCCGCAAGTAGCTTTATAATTGTTGATTTACCGGAACCCGTTTCACCCACAAAGGCTATTTTGTCGCCTGACCGTATTTCAAATGAGATATTATTCAATATCTGCCTTTCTCCATACCGAAACGATAATTTCCTAACTGATATTTTTCCCGAAAATGCATGAGGAACAATTCCATGGGAAAGCTGCTTATCATCCTGCATGTCCAAAAATTGTTCATACCTGGAAAAAGCAGCCCTGTTCAATTTATACTGCACATAAATCACATTAAAAATCGCAATCGGTGTATAGGCATTCTCAATCAATGTAATCAAAGCAACAACCGAGCCTACAGATAATTTTTTTGTCTGCCATGCGTACACTAATACCACAACAATTTCTCTCTTTGCTCCTTGTGCCTTTCGTAGTTCATTCGGGAACTGATGCTCCATTCGGAATACCACCATTTCCATAAAGCCACGCACAAAAAAGCGGTTTAGTTCCTCCTCATTATCCAAAATTCGTTCTTTCATCTGGTATAAGAATTTTAAGAGAATATTAGTCACAAAGAAAATGATAATATAGCCCAATAGTAAAACAATCGTTATTCTTTTATCAATCTTCCAAATGAATAAAATACTAAATAAAACAGTTGGAACTAAATTCCTAATCACTGCAAACCAAAAATCGAATACAACGCCTTTTCCTGCGTCTGCTCCGTTTTCAATCCGTTGCACCAGCTTTCCTGTTCCAAGTTTCTGATATTTCTGATAACTGATCCTGCTAATTTTCTCAAGTCCCATCAATTTGAAATCAAGGAAAATACCATGTTCCAATTTTTTCGCAGGATACTCATCTGCATAGTTCATGAGATAGCCGATAAAAAGGACACTCCCGTAAATCATAACTCTGTTAGGTGCAAGTGTATGTTCTGCCAGTGCATCAACGACTTTCTGGAAATAATCTGCTTTAAAATTTACCATAAAAGCGTTAAACAAGCCAATTATAAGGTATACAAATACCATTTTTTTATTTCTATTTGCAATTTGTTTTATGTAGCGCATAACTGTACTCCTTTTCTTATTATCTTTGATTTTATTCATAACAGATAATCAGTACAGTTGTGACTGCCAGCAAGTTATTTTCCCTCAGCACAATCTGCTAACAGTTTATATCAACTGTACTGAGTACTTATTTCGTTTTTTCATCTTCAAACCTCCACAAATTGCAATTTATATCAACTTGTCACTTTCTGCCATCTAAACCATATAATTAATATCATAGTTTTAGTAACGCATATCACTGTTTTTAGTTTCTTCGTTACGGAGATAGCTGCCTTGTAATCCAATATACATCAGCCTTTCACCAAAAGCATCTTTTAATAAAATGATTAATTCGTCAATATATTCATCTATTCTAAGCATTCCGGATCACCTATTTCCTCATTTCCAAGATATTTCACGTATTCTTTTCCTTCATGAAAATTCATTATCGGGCGGCGGAGTTTTGACGGGAACAATGGTAATTTATTCAATATAGACAAATCCAGCCAGTCAAATCCAACCTGATTTGTATCACCTTGAAGTGTTGCTTTTGGAGCGTTTCCCAAGTAATCACATAAAAATACTAAATCCATTCTGTGAAAACTCTCACCGTGAACCCCCTCTATAACAAAAAGTAAATCTTTACATTTAACCTCTATTCCTGCTTCTTCTCTAACTTCCCTTTCAACTGTCTCAGGAAGCATTTCATCACCTTCCTGACCTCCGCCGGGTAAAATATACCATTCCTCCCTGCCATCATTCAACTTTATTGCAAGCAATTTACCATTTTGAATTATTACTGCTTTTGCAGAAGTTCGTATTTGTCTTGACATATTTATCATCCTTTCATCTCTTTTATTGAATCAGTTCACATATCTTATCTTCCCGATATCATGATTGACCATTTGATTATACCACCTGCAATCTCCATTTTCCATATACACTGGTTACACCTATAACGCATTCCCCTCTGCCACTATTCGACTTTTTCCAATTCCTCTTCCAGTTCATCATAATTGTCTACTATTCTTGGTTTTATAGTCTTAAGCGAATCATGCTCCAGCTGCAATTCAATAATCCATTCATCTATGGAAACCGGCTCCCCTACATTTCTAATAATATGTACATTCTCTTGAAATCCAATAAACAGCAAGGGAACTTTTATAACCTCAAATGTATAATCCGCTCATCAATCCTCCGAACTACGCTATTAGTGTATGCAGTAAAATATTTTAACCAAAATCCGCGAGCTGTTGGATTAAAACTTTCAAAATCCACTCCAAGTTTGGTACAGCCTTCTCTTTTCAACACAGATATGGTAAAGTTCAGTAAATTTTGATATAATCC
>OFGG01000940.1_pt1 | contig 21612 bp, 30 predicted proteins | sample 1521701 | NCBI WGS metagenome assembly OFGG01 (sample SAMEA3504081, study PRJEB24116) | mouse gut metagenome | biome: mouse gut; feature: mouse-associated habitat; material: faeces | place: Denmark | collected 2011
ACAAAAAGAAAAAAAAAAAAGGAAAAATAGAAAAGAAAGATGAGAAATTAGTATCAGCCTTTAGATATGCAAATAATAGTTTGAAACATTGTATAGAAGTAAAAGACATAACAAAACAAAATGGTGGATTTACATTTCCTATAGAGTTTCCGTTGGTTATTGCTAAAAAGGAAGTAGTATGGTCTATTATTGATAATGGTGGCGAAGATAAGAAGAATCAAAGAAATAATTATAAGAAATTGTTAGAAGAAAAAGAAATAATTGAAACATGTAAAAATGTGATAGAAATACTTGAGAAATACGAACTATGAAATTCTAGTTTTGCCGTGTCAAGGGGGTAATAAGATGAATGATATAAAAATAAAGTTTGTATTACCAGATTATAAGGATTTACTTCATTACGGAAAAATAGTTTCTGATCATGAGTATAATTTTGGGGAAGAGAGTAAACGAGTTAGAAAAATAAGATATATGGGAATTTTATATCATCTTAGCATGATTAATGGCGAAGTTTCTTCCCTAAAACAATGGGATTGTTTTCCATATGATGAAGAGGAGAATGATATTAAGAAAATGACAGATGATGAATTAGCTAACATGCTTATGTTTTCGGATCGAGATAGAATAAATAATGATAAAGCAGAAAAAGTATATAGATTGTGTATTGATGAAATAAAACAAAGAAAAAATAGAATTGGCGAGGTATAAGTATGCATAAAAATGTAGATATAGAGTTTTTAGATTTTCTTTTGGAAAGATTTAAAATAGAAAGAGATAAGTTTGACAGAACAGGTGTGTATGCATACACGCAGCGTCTGCTTGCCTATAACTCAAATAAGATTGAGGGAAGTACACTTACTGAGGAGCAGACAGCTTCTTTGTTTGATAATGGAACTTTGCCGAAATCAGATGATTATTATAGAGCAAAAGATGTTGAGGAGATGAATGGCCATTTCCTGATGTTTAATAAAATGTTGGATACGTTGGATGAAGCATTATCGCAAGATTTGATAAAGCAATTTCATTATGAGTTAAAGTCTGGAGTATTTGAGGATAGGGCTAATGGATATGCAATTGGTGATTATAAGCAGCGTCCTAATATGATAGGTATGTATCAAACTGTAAGACCAGAAGATGTTGCTCAAGAAATTTATTTACTAATGGATTGGTATGATGGTCAGGCAATAAATATTTCTGTATTAGCTGAGTTTCATGCAAGATACGAGAGCATTCATCCTTTCCAAGACGGGAATGGTAGGACGGGAAGATTGATTCTCTTTAGGGAGTGCTTGAAGAATGGTGTTGTGCCGGTTGTGATTGAAGATTCAAATAGAAATGAGTATCTGGAGGCATTAAAAGAATATAGAGAAGAAAAAAGTCTGGATAAATTAATTACACTTTTTGAAAAAGAGCAGCAGTTTTATTTTGAGAAGTGCAAATATTTTATGTAGGACATAAATGTTCAGTTTTATTTGATGTTATATGTGGGTGCATGGAGCGTAGACATGGTGATAGCTGTCCTTATGGGTTCGATTCCCTGACATATCATGAGTGATTAGATCATGTTATAGACATGTATGTAACGTGATTCTATAATGATATGGAGTGGCAAGATTAAGAGTTGGTGAAATTCCAGAGAGTAGGTTCGAGTCCTGCCGCCCACAATTCGTACTTAAAAGTGAAATTTCATTCAAAATAACATAATAGAATAGATATATTAAATAATAGGATAAGGAGAATCATCATGAGATGCAAAAAGAATAATTGGTTTATTAAGAACAGAGAATATCGTGATAATTTAAATGTAATGTATAATGAGGTTGAGGATATACATAGTAATTCAGAAGCATATTATTTTACAGATCATTCAAGAAAACATTCTGATAGAATTGCAGAAAATCTTGTGCATCTTTTCCCGTTTCTCTTTTTTGGAGGAGACGATAACAGGGAACTAAATGATGTGGAAAAATTTATATTATTTTCTTCGATTCTATTACATGATATTGGTATAAGATTAACCAATTTAGACCTTTTAAATTTTATTAAAGAGAAATATAAAATAAAAGGTAGTTTTACTGAAGAAACAAAATTGGATTTTATCAGAAATAATCATCATACTTTATCAAAGTGTTGGATAAAAGAAAACGTAGATGCTGATAATACTAAACTTCCTGTATTATATCGAGGAGATAAAATATTGGCAAAATATGTAGGTTATGTTTCAGAAAGCCATGGCATAAATTTTGAAGAGAGTCCTGAATATACAGAGACAACAGCATATGGAAGTGAACGTATTAGAATGGGATTACTATGCACTTTATTATCATTGGGGGATGCCCTTGATTGTGATCAAAGAAGAATAAGTTATGATTTATTAAAGGTATCGAATTTGTCGATAGATTCAAGGTTACATTGGATGAAACATTATTTTGTAGATGGAATAATATTGACATCTAATCTTATAGAAATCTATTATTCGTTTCCAAATCTTGATTCTGATATTAGTGATATATATCAAAATTATTTTGTTAATAAGACGAAATATTGGATAGAAAAGTGTTTTACAGTTAGGAGCAAATTTTTGTTTCCTGTGGGAGCAATTTGTAGAGTGGTTGATATCATCCATTTTAATGATGACAAAGATAAATTGAAAGATGAAGAATTTTTAAAAGTACAAGATAATTATGCTAATGAAATCTTGAAGGAGGGCGATGACCAGCATTTACATTATTTACAATATCTTATTGGAGTAGTTATTAATAGTAAAAATCAAGTTTTATATATAGATCCATCAGATTCGTTTGATCCGCATCTAATGTATGATGATAAAAGTGAGTATGTTGAGTGTATTCATGAACATTGGAAAACTATTTTTGATAGTGATATAGCAAACTGGAAGTCTATTGGAAAGGCAAAAATTGAAAATGCAATACATAATTATTATTTATATGAGTTTGATGAGAATGTATGTAATCTGAATACTACATTAAAATGTGAATGGTTAAGTCCGGAAAATTATTTAATGAAAGATAATAATATATTTATACATAAATATTTGACTTGGAAATTTGGTTTATAAATACGATGAAATAACTAATTCAACTATAAGAAATGTATTGCATAACATAATTAGGGGGGGTGCTATAATGAAATCAAACAAAGTTGACGATATAAATGTTGAAAAGGAGGTTGATGACATGAGTATAGCTACATTGGATGAAAGATATTGTGCAATTCAGGAATCTATAATTGAATCATTTAAGGAAGTAAAACTTATGCGAGAAGGTAAACTTCCTAAGAAGTCATGGAAAGATTTTATGGATGAACATAAGAAACGAGAGGAAAACGAGTGAGATATGTATTATACAGTGATACCAACTCCTAAATTTCTTCAAGATATTGATTACTATGAGAAAAAGAAGAAGTTTAAAAATATTACGGATGATATTGATAATGTTGTAAAGGATTTAGAGCTAGGTAATTTAGTTGGTGATGATATACAGGATATTGATATTCCGACAGATAATCATACTTATAAAGTGAGAGCTGCTAACTCATATACAAAAGTCGGGAAATCGAATGGTTATAGAATTATATATTACGTAATTAAAGATGATAAAGAAATATATTTGATAACTATTTATTATAAGAAAGAAGATAAGAACATTCCGACCAATAAAGAAATTGCAAATATTATTAAAGAGTATTGTATTTAAAGGCATTGTATAGAAATATACAGTGTCTTTTAATTTTGGTAAACTTGATATTAATTATGCAATATGTTACACTTATAATATTCGTATTGACTAGTATTAAGTATTGGAGGTTTTTGAAGTGGATATAACAAATGATTTTTTTGCCAGAAGTAAAATAGAACCTAATCAAGATGCCCAAGATATAATGAATTTTCTTTCCTCTAGTGAAAATGTAAATAAAATGATAGTTGCGTCAGATATGGGACTACCAGCAATTACGCCAGTAGTAGCAGAGTTAGAAAGAAGATTTGAAGATTGTAAGTTATTTCCTTTGAACCATGAAGGGAAAAATCAAAATGCTGCAAATAGACAAAATATAGGACGGATGATTAAGTTTATTATGTCTTATTATGGTTATATACCAATTGCAGGTGGTTTAAGTGAAAGGGCAAGAATCCCTAAATTTGCTAATTCAAAGCATTTTTCGACGGCGGCGGTTTATCGGAAATTACAAGTTGCACAATACAATATAAAGGTAGAATCTATTAAAAATTCTGATTGGATTAAAAATTAAAAATTTACTTGACTTAGTGAAAATAATATGTTACATTAAAAATGAACAATATGTTACATTAATATTTGAGGTAAAAAGAGTGTAGCTCACAGTCTGGACAACTTAGCTACACTCCATCCGAGAATCACTCAAAGAATGATTTCTGTTTTATTGTATAATAATATTCATTTCTTTTCAAGTGATTTCTCACAAGATTTTCTCAAAAATTGTACCTTGACAACTAAATATTGAGTATCGCAAGTATGATTTTAGAGAAAATGTGAAAAGTTTTGTAGAAATAGTTATTGGAGCTATTAATTATAAGATTTATTCACAGAAAGGAAATAACGATATGAGATTAACAAAGCAGGGAAAAGAACATGAAAATATTATCTCTGATAGGAGTATGAGAGATAAATGTGTAGAACGCTATGAAGTTTTAGAAAAGGTAAAAAAGTTATTACTTTTACCGGGAACAGATTTGATGTCAATTGATCAAGTTGCAGATTTTTATGAAGTAAGTCCACAAGGCATAAAAAATCTGTACTCACAAAATAGAGAAGAAATTGATGGTGACGGAACTAAAATGTTACCAAGAAATTTCTATAACGGAAGTAATGAAAAAAGTATTTCCGTTAATATTAAACAAACTTCTTAGTAAAATGTGGAACGAGTTGTATAAGAATCTTCAGTATAAGTATGGGATATGTGTAAAGCAGAGAGGTGGGACACCTTATATACAGTGGATTGACAAGTCTGAGTGGGATAATGTAATGAAAACATTTTGTGCTATGTGTGAAGCATATGAACAGTCGCCAACAGAGATGTTACAACAGAGTACACCATTACAAAATTTAAAGCAAAATGATAAGCTAAAGGGTATGGCAGCTTTGAATGATTTAAAAGCAAGGCGGATAAGTGTTTAAAATTACATATGGTTAGTATGTATAAAAGCATACTGACCAATATAGAAACCATAATTTTATCTTTGATATTAGTCAGTATAGCATAGAAAAAGCCTTATTTCTACATTAAAAATATGGAAGTCATGGATAAAACTGTAATATGAACAATTATACATAAGTGTAAAAGTGCGTAAAATAGGCATTTTTTCACATGAAAACAAGATAAAATTATGGTTTTATTGTTTGCATAAATAATATCCAATGTACTTTGGAAACTGAATATTTTGTATTGTCAATAGTTTGCAATGTATATATATGAAATTTATTTAAAATAATCTGAATTTTCAAATAAAATATAGGAAAAACTAAAAACTGCTTTTGTTGATTACATTTATATGATACAATCGGTATATAGAAAGGATGTGATTATATGGGTATGGCAGAACTTGAACGCAAAAAAGACGAAAAAATTAACGGCGTAATTTATAATATGTCACCAGCTCCAGGATACAGACATGGGATTATTAATGGAAATATTTATAGAATGTTAGGAATTGGGCTTAAAGACAGCTTGTGTCTTGTATTCATGGAGAATTTAGATTTTCAATATCATCCAGAAGAAAATGATGATTATCTTTGTCCGGATATAATGGTAATTTGTGATCGAAAGAATTTGAAAGGAAGTTTCTATAAGGGGATTCCTAAATTTATTGTTGAAACCATGAGTCCATCATCTGCGAAACGAGATAAGACACAGAAGAAGGATATTTATGAAAAAGCTGGCGTAGAAGAATATTGGATTGTTTCACCCCAAGGGAAATCAATTGATATATATTATCTGGAAGATGAGAAATATGAGTTACAGTATAGTTATATATTGCAAGATGATATAGAGGAAGAAGATTATAACGCAGATACGGAGATTTTATTAAAGGGATTTCCACATATTAAAATGACATTAGCAGATATTTTTGAGAATATGGACGGATAAGCAATAAAGGGAGTATTTTTATATATCATGTAGGCGATACTATTCAGTTGTATCGCCTTTATCATGTTCTAAAATATCAGAAATTTCACAATCGAGTGCCTGGCAAATTTTGTCAAGTACAGAAAATTGGACACCAGATGTTTTATAATTACATATACGGGACAAAGTTGATGCTGCTATGCCAGTCTCTTTGCTTAACCAATAAATAGATTTTTCTTTTAAGTTAAGTGTTTCTTTGAGTTTGATAATCATTTTTAATTCCTTTCATAAGTAGTATATATATATTATCAGAAATACGTATTATTTGCAATAATAGCGTTGACAATACATAGTGTATATGCTATGATATATAATATCAAAGGCAAATAAATACATAATAGAAAAGAAAGGAGGATACATATGGATCTTCATAGATACGATATAATAGAGGCAGAATTAGATTATGGTACAGGCTCTATTCAAAAAAAGAGAAGACCATATATAATTGTCAGTAATGAGAAAGGTACTACAAATGCGAGTATCATTACTGTGATGCCTTTGACACATATTATAAAAAAGCAGCATCTTCCAGTTCATGGTTGTTTACAAGCTGAGTCAGAAACGGGATTATCTACGTATTCCATGATTCTTGGTGAACAACCTCAGACGATTTGTAAAGAAGAAGTGATTAAAAAACTAGGGAATGTATCAGATCGGAAACAGAGAAATAATGTAAATAAAGTTTGCTTTAATACATTTTTCTTTGGAGAAAATATTAATTGGGAAGAGGTGTTAGCACAATGAGCTTAATTATGTGTACTGTAAAGGATGCCTATAAGCTAATGGAACACATGGATGAAAATGACATGGTTATATTGACTGTTTTAGATAAGAAAAAACATCTACACAGTGTTCCAAAGAAAATTAAAAAGAAAAATGGAGAAGAATTAATTAAGAAAGCGGATATAATTTCATACCAGGATAACGTTTTTTTTGGAACATTATCACTATACGGAATTGCAAAAAAAGAAAAAGATACCATTCATAATATATTATTTCCACAATTGGAATAAAAACACAAACATAAGTTCGAAAAACTATTGACAAATAAGAACGAATGTTCTATAATAACGTCAATAACAAAAGACCTCTCCTCAAACGGTGCTGCAACACCATCGGACAGGTCTTATACATATAAGAGCAGAAACGCTCCCTTGTATTTTACATATTAAATTACTATTAGTCAAGTGCTAAATTCAAGCGATTCTGCAAAAATTCATAAATATAATTGAATATTTTGATAATTATGGATCTATAGCTCAGTTGGTTAGAGCAATCGGCTTATAACCGATCGGTCTTAGGATCGAGTCTCAATAGATCCATTAAATCAGTGTTTTAGAACACTGTATTTTTTGTACGCATTTTTAAAAAATATATTAAGAAAGGGTGAAAAAGTTGGATTATATAATTAAAAATCACAAGAGTGTCTATATCAGGCTCAATAAGAATGGAACACCTGTTACTTGTACAGAATATGAGAAAATGCTGTTTGAGGAATCAAAAGCAAGGAATATTCTTAATTCATTACCTAAAACATTAAGGCGGTTGAATTTTAAGATAGAACCTATATCAGATATTAAATCAAAAGTAAAAAATATAGAAAAGAAAATTTTAAAAGGTGAAAATGATTATATAATTTCTGATGATATTAATAAATGGATAGAAAAATTTGGTATTTGTGATGATATTTTAAAGGAGGCAAAGGATAGAAAGGAAGAATTAAATAGCCGCTCCCAGCTCTGTGCCAAAGAACCAATAAAGTACCGCTATCAGCACCAAAGAACCAAGAATTAGAAAAGAAAAAAAATGCATCGGGAGGTTATCTTAAGTATAGAGATATAAAAAATATCGTAGATGCGAGAAGAAAGGCTAAAGATGAATGGTTGATTATTAATAATATCTTAAAAATGGATTTTAGGAATCTTGATAGAGATGTTGTTAATAAGGCAGTTGTAGGACTTGCCAATAGAAGATTTACATATAGAGTAATAGAGGAGGAAATTGAGAATACTTTGTAAAAGATGTATGGTAATTATGGAAAGTGGTACAAGGTATGAATTGAGAAAAGATGGGAAATCGGCAACCAGAAGATTTCATGAATGTAAGCAATGCCATGATAGGATTTATACAAAAGAATCTAATTTCTAGGAATGTTTAAATAGTGTAACAGGAAAATATAAAAATAAATAATGTTTAAACCATTAGAGGGGTATATCAGCATGGAACAAATATTAATTACATATTACGCTAATAATGCGAAAAAACTTCATATGACTGTAAATAAAATATTGTTAAAATTTGGTGGTTTGTCAGATAAAGATAAGGATGATTTTTATTCATTGGCGAATGAAGTGTTTGTTGATGTAATGAATAGATTTGATAACTCACAATCTTTTGATACTTTTTTATATTCTTGCTTGTTAAATAAAATCAAGACAGAAATAACAAAAAGAAATCGGGAAAAGCGTAAAGCAGATAGAATGTCGATTTCTATTGATACGCCAATTGGAGATGATGAAAATTCTACAATAGGAGATATGATTGCTGATGATTTTACTATTGAGAAAAAAATATTTGAAGAGAATAAAAGAGAAAAATGGAGAAAAGAGGTCAACGAATATTTGAACAGCTTATCTCCGTTGCAAAGAAAAATAGCTTTTCTTTTATCAGATAATAATACGCCTAGTGAAATTTGTGAAGAGTTACATATTACGATTAACCATTTTGAAAATTCTATGAAAAGAATTTTAGCTGACGAGCGAATTAAAACACTTAGACCATTAGTAGAAAGGATGTAAATTATGAAATTATTAAGAGACAAAGTTAAAAGAGATACTTATATGGTATCTAAACTTTCTGGAATGATTAATAGGGGGGATCTGAGAGACAATCATCCTCAACAAAGAAAATCTGGACAGTGGGATAATAATACTCGTGATAATTTCATTGTTACAGTTATTAAAAATGAAGACTTCGATCCAATTAAAATATGTGAACAGCTTACAGAGCAAGGAGTTGTACTTTGGTTAATTGATGGTCTTCAACGGTCTACCACTATTGCCAACTATAAAGCTGGAAAATTTGCTTTGGGTAGAAAAATTAATCCGTATGTAATTGAATACCAAGAGGCAATAAAGAGTAAAGATGGAAGAATTACATATGATAATGTTTCTTATGATTTACGTGGAAAAGCATATAAAGATCTTCCAGAAAAGTTAAAGGAAGATTTTGATAATTGCCCTGTAGATATAGTAAAACACTTAGATTGTACTGATGAAGAAGTGGGTAGGCATATTGTTAGATATAACTCTGGAAGACCAATGGTGGCAGCTCAGAAAATATCAGCTTATATGCATAATACAGCAAAATATGTAAAAGAGTTATCAGGACATGCCTTCTTTAATGACTGTGCAAATTATTCTGAAACGGCAGATAAGAATGGAACAGTTGATAAAGTAGTGTCAGAAACAATTATGGGATTAAACTTTTTTGATGTATGGAATAAGGACGCAAAAAAGATTGGTAAATACTTAAATGATAACGCAACAGAAGATATGTTTAATAAATTTGGTATTTATTTGGATAGATTGCTTAATGTGATAACACCACAAACAGGAAAATTGTTTTCATCAAAAAATGCGTTTATATGGTTTATGCTTTTTGACCGATTTTCTAAAAAGGGACTGCCTGATAATAAGTTTCGGCTATTCTTAGAGAATTATGAGGAATTGAAAAAGATAAGGGTTAAAGTTTCTCATGATTACAAGTTAGTTAAAGGGAGTGATGAATATACAAATAACCTTTCATTTGCTGAACTTGATGGTTGTAAATCTACTAAAGATAAAGGCGTTATTGAGGACAAATTACATATTTTAGAGACTGTAATGAATCAGTTTTTACATATTGAAAATAAAGAAGAAAAAGAAGTGGTGGGTGATCAAGACATTGATGCAATAGATATTTTAAAAGAATATGTAAATAACGATGTAGATAAAGAAGAAGTTGAGCTATATGAAATGATGGCAAATGATTTTTCAGAAACAATTGATGATATTAATTCTGAATTTCTATCTGAAGTAAACAGAGCATCATTTGTTGCACTGGTAGGATACGCCGATCGGATTGGGAAAAGTCAATTATTAAATGATTGGCTCCCTAGATATGAGAAAAAGAAAGAGTTAATTATAAATCAAAGACAGAATTTCTTACATATGAAAAATGATTTCGAGCAGTATATTAAAAAATGTGCATAAGGAGGATAAGAAGATGGCAATTATTATTAATTTTCAGGAGTATGCTAATTCCAAAACGAGGAAGGAGAATAATATAACAAGAAAAAATGTTTCGGCAGAAAACGGACAAATTATTTATTTCAATAAGGAGGCTATTGAACAGGATAATAAGGTGTTTAATACAGAGCAGGAATGTTGTGAACATGAGCAGAAGATGCGGGATAGTAGTAAAGCGATGAAAGAAAGACTTGAGGAGGAAAGACGAAAAAAGGTCGATGAAATCATTAAAAAATACGAAGAATTACAAAAATTGATTTTTGAATATGAAAAAGATTTCATTGTGAGGCAGAAGCCTTATTTTGTGCCAGTCCATGAATTAATGAATATGTTGTGCATGTGATAGATGCCGCATTTCATAGAGAAATTTGGAGGGATAAGGATGAAGTGTAAGTATTGTGGTAGTGAAACGCTTGAAGAACCACAGGATTTTGCAAAAGATTATGATCCATATGATTTAGTATATGGTGATTGTCAACATCGGTGTACTAGATGTGGCTCTATTGGATATGAAATTTTTGGTCACGGAATTAGATGGGAAGAGAAAATAAACAAGAGAGGATAATAAACAATGAGACTTGGTAAATTTTCTGGGCATGTGTATACAGAAGATGAAGCAAAAAATATGGAAGAGTGTGGCGTTTGTATTACCGATGAAAATGCTGCTGATGAAGAATGGTGTCAGAAACATCATTTAGAAGACTTAATGGACTGCCTTAAATGCTTTGGATGTCCTTTAGCGCAAAAGTCTAAGTAGAAACAAGGAGAAAATTATGAGCGATAAAAAGATAAAAAGAGACGATTTAGGAAATCGAATGAAAATATTTTATGAGGAGGTTCCTAAAACAAGGTTAATGAGACGTTGCCCAGTAATTTGCCGGATTGACAGCAAGGCGTTCCATACATTCACCAGAGGATTCAAAAGACCATTTGACGATGTTCTTATCAAAACTATGCAGGAAACAGCAAAATATCTCTGTGAAAATATCCAAGGATGTCAATTAGCATACACACAGTCAGATGAGATTTCTTTGTTACTGATTGATTATCAGAGATTTGAAACATCAGCGTGGTTTGATTATGAGATTCAGAAGATGGTGAGCATTTCTGCAAGTATGGCGACTATGGCTTTTGATAAATATTTTGCTACAAATTTTAATGAATGGGGAGAAGAAAATTTACCAGATTGGGATTTGGGCGGTACTTATGATAAGGTTGAAGAATCTCTTTTGAAATTAGAAGATGCATATTCTAAAGCATTAAAGATGGGTGCTATGTTTGATGCTAGAGTATTCAATATTCCACGAGAAGAAGTAACCAACTACTTCTATTGGCGACAACTAGACGCTTCCAGAAACAGTATTCAGATGGTAAGACAAGCAAATTTCAGTCATAAAGAATTACAGCATAAATCCTGTAATGATATTCAGGATATGCTCATGACTCAGAAGGGGATTAACTGGAACGACTTTCCTGCATATCAGAAACGTGGAAGCTGCGTAGTAAGAAATAAAGTTGTTCTTGAATCAGATGATGTTACAGAGAAGTGCATGTTGCGTGATCCGAAGCAAGGAGAAAACAATTGGATTATTGATAAGGATATCCCAATTTTCAAAGGAGAGGGTGGGCAGTATATTGAACAGTTTGTGAATGTGGGAGAGGTATAGATTTTACAATAAAAGGAGCAGATATTATGAGAGTAGCAGATGATTTAAAACCACACAATAGAGAAACTATTAGACGTATTCTTAATTTTTTTAAGAATGAAAGAAAGTGCTGTGCAATTCAGGCAACCGGCACGGGGAAGACATTTCTTATTTTGCGTCTCTTAGAGATATTAAACAATGAAGGAAAAGTGGCAATAATATTTGCTCCTAATAATGAAATCATTAGACAGACTAAGAAAAGAATGAAAAAATTTGGTCTAAATAATGCAATCTTCTATACATATCAGAAATTAGCAAGGATGACTGAAGAAGATATTTGTGCAATCAAAGCGGATCTGATTGTGTGTGATGAATTGCATAGAACTGGTGCTAAAACATGGGGACATAAGTTTGAGCGATTAGTTGATTTACATCCAGATTCAAAGGTGTTTGGTACAACTGCTACACCACTTCGTTGTGTTGATGGTAGAGATATGGCAGAGGAATATTTTGATGGGAATAGGGCTTGTGATATCTCTTTGGCAGAAGCATTAGTAAGAGAAATTATTCCAGTTATGCCGTTATATGTATCTGCTTTATATACGTTTGAAGAAGAATATCGGAAGATGAGCGACAAGATTGATAAAGCAAATAATTCAAATGAAGAAAAGGCTGAATTACAGAAAGAATTATTAGCTGCCAAATAACAGTTAGAAAAAGCAAATGGTGTTCCTAAAATTATTAAGAAATATATAACTAATTATAATGGTAAATATCTTGTATTTTGCAAAGATAAAAAACATTTGTATGCTATGAAAGATGTTGTAATTGGGTGGTTTAGAGAAGCTGGTTATAATGGAAAAATTTATGAATATCCATATTATTCTGATAGTAGTGTTGTAAGAAAAAACTTGGAGAATTTTGAAAATAATAAAGAAGAAGGACTTAAATTACTTTTCATTATTGATAAGTTAAATGAAGGTCTGCATCTTGATGAAGTTCATGGTTGCATTTTACTCAGGACAACAGTTTCTAACATTATTTATTATCAGCAAATTGGACGAGCAATTGATGCTGGTAGCAATGAGCAGAGGGTGATTCTTGATCTTGTTAGCAATTTTAATAGTTTAAAGTCTTTTAATTTGGAGAATGAATTAGAAGAAAAGGTAAGAGAAAGACAGAGTGGTAAGTTCTCTGATTGTTCTGAAAAATTTGAATTGGATAAGTTTGATGTAGTAGATTGTGTTCAGGAATGTGTGGATGTATTTAATCAAATTGATAGCCAATTGAAGGATACATGGTGGAAAAAGTATGATGAATATGTAGAGGTAATAAATAATCAAATAGAAATATCAGGAAAAACGAGAGTATATTTTAAAGGATGGATAGGTGATATAAAAAGAAATTTTGAAGATGGTTCTTTGCCAAAAGACAAATTAAAAGCATTAAAAGATATTGGATTTGATTTTTCAAAAAAATATATGTCTTTTGAATGGTCAGATTATTATAACGCCATTAATCAATATTTAAGTGAAAATAATAATACTGATATTAATTCTATTTTCAGAGGCGTTATTTTTAAAGAATATAAGATTGGAGATTGGGTTCATCGACAGAGAATGGCTTATTCATTACACAAATTAGATTCTAATCAAATAAAATTATTAGAAAAACTGGGATTATCTTGGAATCTTAATGATGATATTTTTACAAATAATTTGTATAAATTAAAAGAATTTATAAAACAAAACAATTGCTATCCAACAAAGAAAAGTAATTGTACTTTATTTTATTTTGTATCTGGTATTAGAAAGAGTTATAAAAACGGAATACTTTCTGATGATAAAATAAATGCACTTAATGAAATTGGGTTTATATGGAATAAGTTGGATTACGATTGGAACAGAAAATATAATTTGTGTAAGGAATATAAAGACATAAATGGTCAATTACCAATATCTACAACGATTTATAAGAATGAAAATATAGGATATTGGATTGGAACACAGAAAAAGACTATAACCGATGGCAAGATAAGTGAAAGTAGAATTGAATTATTGAAAAAACTTGGTGTTCAAGTTGATAAATACAAAGTTGCTTAGGCAATGAATCTAACATTTCAAGACTATATCGAATCAATATATAGTATATAAAAAAGGGATTAATAACAATATATAGCACAAGAAAAGGAGATTAAATTATGGAATTTACAGAAATGAGAGACAAACTAGGGGAACACTTTAATGAAATGGTAAAGGATGTAGATCATCTGTTTGAAGTGGCAGTAGACAAAGATGAATTATGGAATCTGTATCTTGATAGTTTCCCAGCAGGAACAAACGAGATTTACAGAGAACGTAGGGAGCATGACTGTAGTTGTTGCCGACAGTTTATCAAAGCAATCGGGAATGCTGTTGTTATTAGAAATAATCAGATTACAACAATTTGGGATTTTAGAACAGATGATAGTACATATCAGCCAGTATTGGATGCTCTTTCTAATTTTATCAAATCTCATGCTGTATCAGACATTTATGTGAGCAAGTTTAAGAAAATCGGTACTTTGCAAAATTATGAAGAATTAGAAAATGGTAAGGTGAAGGAATGGTCACATTTTTATTTAGAGTTGCCTGATAAATTTGTGGACAAAAGCAACCGATCTGAAGGTGATATCAAAGGCGGGTTTAGAGATACAAAGAATGTTTTCAAGCGTTCTCTTGATGAGATTACAATGGATGCTATAGATACAATTTTGGAACTTATCAATTCCAACACTCTTTACAAAGGAGAAGAGTGGAAGGGCGTACTTGGTGAGTTTAAGAGATACAAGAAGGAATATGATAAACTTACTTCTGAAACAGGGAAAGATATTTATGTATGGGAACAGTCAGTAAAAGCTGGTATTGCTATTGGAAGGATCAGAAATCACAGTATTGGAACATTGCTTGTCAATGTAAGTGAAGAAATGGATTTGGACACATCTGTTAAGAAGTATGAACAGATTGTGGCTCCTGCGAATTATAAGCGTCCAAAGGCAATTTATACAAAGAAAATGCTTGAAGATGCAAAGAAGACTATTACAGAACTTGGATACTTAGATTCTTTACAGAGAAGATTTGCTAATTTGGATGATATTACTGTAAATAATATTTTGTTCTCTAATAGAGATGCTGCTAAGAGGATTGTTGGTGCAAATGATATTTTTGGAGAGATGGAAAAGGATGTTGCTGTAAATCCGAGAAAGTTTTCTAAGATTGAAGAGATTCCAGTAAGAGATTTTATTGAAAACATATTGCCAACAGCAAAAGATGTTGAAATATATTTAGAGAACAAACATACGCCTAATATGGTTTCATTGATTGCTCCTAAAAACAAAGACGCGAAAACTATGTTTAAATGGGATAATGGATTTTCTTGGGCGTATAGTGGAAATATTACAGACAGTGATATTACACAGAGAGTACAAAATGCTGGTGGTCGCATTGATGGAGTTTTAAGGTTTTCACATAGTTGGAATTATGAGGGAATGCGAAATGGATCTCTTATGGATTTACATGTGTTCATGCCTGGCTCAAATCAAAAAGTAGAATATAAAAATGGAAAAGAAATTCACGATAACTATGGAAACAATGAGCGTGTTGGATGGAATCATAGACAGCATTTACCTTCTGGTGGAGTGCAAGATGTTGATTATACAAATATTGCGCCAGTCGGATATATTCCTGTAGAAAACACAACATTTCCATCAATCGAAAAATTAAAAGAAGGAATCTACACATTTAAAATTCATAATTGGGATTTTAGAAATCCGACAACTGGCGGGTTTAAAGCGGAAATTGCTTTTGATGGACAGGTTTATAGATTCATTAGAAGAGAACCTTTGCAGCATAAGGAGTGGATAACTTTAGCGAAGTTAAAACTTAAAAATGGTCATTTTGAAATAATAGAAATGATGGAAAATGACACTACTCCTATTGAAATCTGGGGATTAAAGACTAATCAATTTGTTCCTGTATCGGCAATTAGTTATAGTCCGAATTATTTTGACGAGCAGGGAGGTATTGGACATAGGCATTTGTTCTTCTTCTTGAAAGATTGTGTAAATACAGAAGAGCCAAACGGATATTACAATGAGTTTTTGAAGAATGAACTTGCAGAACATAAGAGAGTATTTGAAGCTCTTGGTGCAAAGTGTCATGTGGAAGATACAGAGGATCAGCTTTCAGGAATTGGTTTTAGTATGACAAAGAGAGCAGAACTGATTGTGAAAGTAAAAGGTGCAACAGAAAGAATTATGAAGGTAAAATTTTAATCAGAAAAGGAGAAGGAGATTATGGCAGTAGAAAACATCTTTGAGTATGCAACAAGAAATAAGGTACGTTTTTCATTCAGAGGATTGATTTCTGTTGAAGATTTGTGGGATTTATCACTTGGTAATTTAGATTCCATTTATAAGGAACTGAATAAGCAGTCAAAGCAGTCTGAAGAGGAAAGTCTTTTGAATATTAAGACTCAGGAAGATGAACTTTTAAATGTACAGATTGAGATTGTAAAGCATATTGTATCTGTAAAATTAGCAGAAAAAGAAGCGAGAGAAAAGGCATCAGCAAAGAAAGCACAGAAGCAGAAGATTATGTCTATTATTGCAGCAAAGCAGGATGAAGCATTACAGAACAGTTCTATTGATGATCTGAAGAAGATGCTTGATGAACTGGATGGATGATTAAGCAGCGAGTGGTCATGTAATAGTTTTACCTATCACATGACCAATTTAATCAAAAGACAATGAAAAATTCATTTCACTTGGTAATTGAAAATTTAACGGAGGTAGTAACATGGGATATATTGATGAAACGACAAAAGAAGGAAGAACAGTAGAGCGGTTGATTCGATTTATGAAATCTGTAGAAAATCCAAGTTGGATGATTGATCTTGTAGAGGATATGAATAATCAAGTGATCCGATACGAGAATATACGCAAAAAACTTGAGAATCGGATTGAGGATATAAAATCATCAACAGAATATCCTCATAATTTTACAGGGCAGATGGTGAAAGACTTTGAGTGGGTGCTTAATCAATTATATTAATTTCATGCAATGAAAATTTGATTCTATTTGGCATTTCTGGTATAGCCACCTCTGGTCATTATCGGGTAGGATAATGACGCAGATGCTTACGGACGTGTTCCCATCTATTCAGACGGAACCGCCAGTAAGCACGGACACGCACCATAGGTACATTGTCCATGTCTTATCACCTCCTTTATAGCTAGATAATTGAGCTTTATTCGAGGTGTATTCATTTAAGTAAAGCATGTCTCAGGTGGCATACCATTAATATATATTGTAACTTGTCTGTTGCTAAATTGCAATGAGAATGTTGAAAAATGGTTTAAAGAAAATTGGAGGAAATGATATGGATAACAATACACCAGTATATGATTATGAAAAGGCTATCAATTTTATTGCAGAAAGATGTGATATCAGTAAAGAAGTTATTGAAAAGGTTTTAGTGCTAGAAGAAGATTATATGCGTAGTATTGGAATTATAATTGATGAAGAACCAGACATGAAATGAAACTTTCAAGTAAGAAAAGAGAAATATATATCACAAAAATGAAAAGGAGAGATGATAAATTATGTGTAATTTTAAGAGTGGAATTATTTTGAAGAACAAGGTGGTTTTAGCACCAGAAGGAAATGAAAGCCATTCAGATTTATTGGAAAGTCTTGGAATTGAAGATACTCACATGAATGCATCTAAAACATTTGTAAGAGCAGAGTTAATTCCTAAAAATAATGATAAAATGACCAATGTAAAAGACTGGAGATATAAAGTCGATCAGGATATTGTGCCTGATTGGTATGAAAAAGACCCAGAGAGATACGAACAAGATTTTAGAAATGCAGTTGAAGAATATGTGAATGAGTGGAGAAAACAGTTAAAATTCATTTGTGGGCATTATTGGACAAGTGTTCAGGATGGGAATCGTACATATTATTTTATGAATGGGATTCTTAAAAAGTCAGACTTTGGTAAAACAAATAATTATGCAGAATCTTATGTGCGGAGAGATCTTATTAATAGTGAGTTGGCAGAGGATTTAAAGAAAGAATTTGGAGATAAACTTGTTCCGATTTCTCTTGATTTGACTTCTATGGATGGATTTAAAGATTATGGAAGTGTTGAAGGTGATATTTTAGCAATCCCAAATATTCAGTTGCTTATGAAGTTTGGTGAAAGTATTCCATTGATTGATAATTGGTATTGGCTTGCTAATCCTAATCAGACACCGAAGAGAAACGATGCCCACTGTGTTCGGTGCGTTGGCTCCGGTGGCGGTGTGGACTGCTGCGGCTGTTTCTGGGGTGACGGGGGTGTGCGTCCGTTTTTCATCCTTCAATCTTCAATCTTTGAATCTTGCAAAAAACCATCGGGTAGCCAGTAATCAGGAATGCGTCAGCATTCCGTAGGCAGCCGATGAGCGACTGAAAGGAGCGGGGAAAACCAGTGAGCGAAGCGAAACTGGATGTTATTGTAAAAGCAATAAATCTTATGGAATATACTATGACAATTACATCAAACAGAAAGAGATATCCAGTTAAGCATATAACATTGGTTAAGCGTATTCAGAATCGCTGTATGGATATATATGAATATTTGCTTGATGCAAATAGGCTGAAATTGGGTACTTCAAAATCGGAACGCCAAGAATTACAAACAAAAGCAATTTCATGTTGTGATAAGTTGTCTTGTTATGTGGAACTTTCTATGAAATTGAAATTAATTGGAAGTGATACAGTAGGATATTGGCAGAAACAAATAAATGATGTGAAATATATGAGTATTGCATGGCGTTCAAAAGATAAAGAGAGATAATTTTAGGTTGTTTGTTGTATGACCCACTATGTTCAGTACGTTAGCTCCGATGGCGATGTGGACTACAACGACTGTAACTGGAATGACAAAGGTGTGCGTCCGTTCTGGATCGGAAGACGAATGAAAGTAAGAGAAACACTGAAATTAGAGTCCCGATATCAAAAGAATAAACAACCTTTCCTGATTCAAAAATGTCAGGATAAATACAAAGGAACAAAATACTATGATAGAAGATAAAACAGATTTTGAAAAAGTAGTAGATTTCGGTAATTTGTATCAAGCATATTTAAAATCTAAATCAGGTAAAGGATTTTCAAAAAGCAGTCAAAAATTCCAAGTAGTAGCTCTTGATGGAATTCATCAAATAAAGAGAAGATTAGAAACAAAAACATATCAAGTATCAAAATACAATGAATTTACGATATATGAGCCAAAAGAAAGAGTTATTAAGGCGTGTTCATTTATAGATAAAATCGTACAGCATAGTCTATGTGATAATGTATTGATTCCGAGATTGAGTAAAGAGTTTATTCAAACGAATTGCGCTGGGCAAATTGGGAAAGGAACATTATTTGGATTGGATTGTTTAAAGGCACATATGTATCTAACATATTGTAAATATGGATATGATTGCTGGATAGTGAAAGCTGATATTAGTAAATTCTTTTATAATATTGATCACAATGTTTTAAAAGATATTGTTGAATATTTTATAGAAGATAAAGATGTATACTGGTTATGTGAAAAATTTATTGATAGTACAGAGGGTTTAGGACTTCCATTAGGTAATCAGGTTAGTCAAGTATTTGCTCTTATATATTTATCTGGATTGGATCATTTCATTACTGGAGAACTTGGTGTTAAATACCATGGTAGATATATGGATGATTTTTATTTGATAGTTCAGGATAGAGAATATGCTAAATGGTGTTTATCTGCAATTTATGAATTTGTACATACGCTCGGTCTTGAATTGAATGGGAAAACTCAGATTATCCCGTTTAAAAATGGGATTAAGTTTTGCGGATTTCATACATATGTGACTTCGGATGGTACAGTGATCCGTAAGCTGAAGAATGAAAATAAACGTGCTGCTAAAAAGAAATTTAAGAAGATGGTTGGATTGGTACAGCATGGGAAATTAGGTAAAGAGAAATTCTATGAAAGTTACAATGCATGGAAGAATCATATATCGCATGGTAATTGTGTGAAATTGAGATATGAGATGGATAGGTATATAAAAGGATTGTTTAATAAAAAAATGAGGAATAAGAATGACTGATAAAGTGTTTGATGAAATAATAGATAAACTGAAAGAATTGTGTTTTGAGATAGAAGCAGGAGAATATTACTGTGATAAATGTCTTGAGTTTGATGATGTATTAGAAGTATTAAATGAGAAGATTAAAAGGTAATAAATCACGAGTTTTATTGACAGAAATAGAAAAAACTCGTTGTCAATATAAGTTTGACGACCGAATTGACAACAAGCCATACATAAACAAAATGGAATAATCCAAATTGCTATTCTGATTATAGCAATTTTGAATGGCTGATTCAAGCCAATTATTCCATGCAAAAAGTATTCTAAAAGAGAAATCAATTAGATAGTGGGCATGGGTTTTGTCCAGTGAACGGATTTTATCTCTTCACAAATGCATATTTTTATATTTTATAATATGGCATAAACTTGGCAACTTGTTTTCTGACGAAAATATATAAAATGCAATAAACTTGGATGATATGCAGTCTATAAAACAGGAGTGATTAAAAATTAAAACAACAAGAGTAGAGCAACACAGAATAAAGAAAAACAATAAATTTTTTTCAATAATAGATGATTTATGTTGGAAGTCAAAGAATATGTACAATTATGGTAATTACATAATTAGACAGGAATTTATACAGACTTCTAAAGAAAAAGAAGAAGGATTAAGAGAAAATGCAAATTGGATTAAATACAATGAATTATTCAAGTTATGTAAAGAATCTGATCCATATAGAGAACTGGGTAGTAATGTAGGACAAGCAACTTTGCGAAAATTAGATAAAACTTGGAAAAGCTTCTTTGAGAGCATAAAGGACTATGGCAAAAATCCAAGTAAATATCTTGGCAGACCTAAAATGCCAAAATATCTTGATAAGGACAAAGGCAGATTTGAATGTGGTTTAGATAATAATAAATTTAAAATAAAAGATGGATACATATTTTTCTGTTGGAAGCCATTGAAGATAATGAACGACACTTTTATGACGAAGATCGCAGAAGATAAGAAGCTAATTCAGTTACGATTTGTACCTAAAAATGGCGAATACATAATGGAAGTTGTTTATGAGATTGATGTTCCTGATATAGAAGCTAATTCTGAAAAAATAGCAGCTATTGATTTAGGAATTGATAACCTTATGACTATCACAACGAATTGCGGAATTAAACCATTTATCATAAATGGTAAACCATTAAAATCTGTGAATCAGTATTATAACAAAATGATTGCTGATAAGCAGTCGGAATTGAAGAAAAGATATAACAGAGATTACTCAAATGAGATGAGAAGATTCACAATAAAGAGAAATCATAAGGTAGATGATTATATTAGGAAAGGGAAAAA
>OFGG01000944.1_pt1 | contig 21531 bp, 45 predicted proteins | sample 1521701 | NCBI WGS metagenome assembly OFGG01 (sample SAMEA3504081, study PRJEB24116) | mouse gut metagenome | biome: mouse gut; feature: mouse-associated habitat; material: faeces | place: Denmark | collected 2011
CGCACGATGCGAAAGCATGTGGGCGCGGATGAAAGAGGAACTCCTCTATGGGAGGTATCATACAAAGAAAATGACAGTGGAGGAAGTGAAGACCCTCATTTGGAGATACTTCATCAGTTATTGGAACAATAGGAGGATATGCTCCGCAAATGAGGGGCTCCCTCCTATGGTTAAACGACAGAGATATTATGAATCTCTGGATGCTGCAGCTTAGGTATGGATATCCTTGTAAAAAAAGTGTCAACCGATATTGACAATATCATTTAATGCCCATCCTTCGGTCAGCGCAATTCCGGATCAATTTGCACGACAGGGGGGAGTATGGTTATGCTCCCGTCTGCCCCAAACGTGTATCCTGCCATCCCTGGTATGCTTCCTCTCTTTTTGGCATGGTGGATCGTGTTGTGACATTCCTGACAAACGTATTTTAAGTTGCTAAAACCAAGGGATATGTCTGGGTTGTTTATGCTAAGTGGCGTCAGTTCTTTCTTATGGTGGACGATACACCCTGTTCGTGTGCCGCATTCTTCACACATGCCTCCGTCACATGCCCTGCGGTGCGCTATGTATGCCATGCGGCATTTTTCCCATGACTTGGACAGGTAGAATTTTTTTGCGAACGGTTTGCTCATATGCCCTTCCCCTCCCTGGTTTATGATACACTTTTGTCATTTTAGCAATTATAACACATCCAAACCGTCAAAACCGTCGTTTTTCAAATTTCTTTCATTTTTTTCCAAAAACCTGTCATGCTTCCTTCTGCAGCTGTTTTCTGTATAACGCTTCCTGCTCCCATACAGGCCGTTCATATGCTGCGCCACCTGCACCCAGTTCAGGTTTTCAATGTAATACAAGGACAGAATGTTGCGCGCTTCTATGTCCTGGATGCTGCATATGTATTCTTCCACGCAGGAGGATAATTCCAAAAGTTCTAGTTCCTCCTGCTGCAATGCTGCTTTCTTCGCCGTAAGCGCCATCTTTGCCCTGCTGTATTCCGGATATGGGAATCCTGTTACTACCGCAGTCCCGAGCGGCTTCTTGCCTTTTTTCCCTTTGGTGACGGAGTCTGCGACGCAATAGCCGTTACTGCCCATTTCGTCCAGCTTCTTTGTAAGTTTTTCTATTGACTGCCTGATGTATTTCACCCTGGCAAGCGCGTCCGAATACTGCTGTAGTATCTGTTTGTCCATCCTGCTGCCTCCTGCGATTATTTGTATATGCCCATACCCCTGGCCAATGCAAAGCCATATTCCCGGTTTGCCCCTGCCGAGCCCTCCCATCCGCCTAACATACAGATAGCGTCACATGCGGCAAGCAATCCCATGCATACCCCCATGTACTCTTCATGGGAAAATCCTCCCGGAAGTCTTTCCAGCAGCCTTGCAGGGTTAATCACGCTATATCCCTCTTCCGTTAATCTGTCTTCCACTTCCTCGAACCGCTTTATATAATCGTCAGTCCCGCTGATTGGCCCTGACAAATAGAGCCTTAGGCCTTTCCCTTGCTTCTCTGCTCTATTGTCCATATACTGCTGCCGTATTGCTTTTATTGCTATTTCAATGGCTTTACAGTCTGCTTCCCAGATCTCCCCCTCTTCTTCTTTCCCTCGCATGCACATACAATGTGCATACAAACTTTCCAACTGTGAAATCGTTTTCTTGGCATCCTCCGTTATACCTGCTCCTTTTATTTCCCCCAACTCCCTGCTTCCCATAAGCCGACTTCCTTTCCTGCTTAACTATCACTCTCATATTCCCCACATAAATAGCTGTGTGGCGTTTCTATCCCATATTCTTCTGCTTCCCCGTTGTTGCAGACCCAGCCTTCTTCCCCTGGTATCTCACTCTTTACATGATATTTACATTTCCCACAACATTCCCTACGCATTATTGCTCTCCTTCCATAATCCTTTGATGGCTTTCTTTCGTTCTATCCATGATACGCTTCCCATTTTCTTGAATACCTCTTCAACGGCTATTACAATCGTTTCTTTTATTTCTTTTGATACTGGCATACTATCGCTCCTTCTTATTTTTTACCCCCAGAGTTATCACAAAATTTCCCTTGGACCATCCCATACCATGTATCCTGTATTCTCTGTTTCCAACCTTTCTATCTCTTCATCTTCTATCATGTGCGCCTTTTCTTTCGCATCCTGTAACGAATCTGCATTTATGGTTATTTTTTTAAATAATGCATACTCTACTTCATATTTTCCCATTTTTCTATCCGCCTCTTTCATCATCCAGCCACTTCCCATATGCCCGCTGATTTCATTCAATTCTGCCTGTAAACAGCTATTCAGCCGTTCCGCATATTTCACTGTGTTTCCACGACATTCAAAATCTTTTCAGTCGCCTTTCCCCAGAAAATACGAACAAAATCGTCAAGAGTGGCAAACTCCTTATCAGCCGTCAAGCCAATTTCATCAGCACTTCTCATAATTGTTTTCATCCCTGATTTATCCATTTCTTCCAACGTCTCATATACAATTTCAGAAACAATTTCTTCTGTTCCGCTGTATTCACATCCCAAAGAAAGGTTTTCCCTTAATTCTTCTATATCTGTTTTATTTAATTTTCCCATCCTATTCGCTATACCCCCTTTCTAATTCTTTCAATGCGGCTTTGGCTTCTTTGTAAGTGGAAAAAACAGATTTTCCGAAATCGTCAATAAAATATTCATCCTCCAAATCATCAATAAACATGATTTCCTCTTTAAAAATACAAATTTTTATAATCTCAAAATCTATAACCTTACCCACATACTTATTTGGCAAATATATCTTGTCCCCCACCGCAACTGGCAATTTTGGCAGTTTCCCTTGTTCTTCTAAGCCTTCATATTCGTCTAATTTTTCTGCCATCCGCAACAGCAATTCAGCCGTTCCTTCAATTTCCTGCCCATAAGGCTGCTGCCCATATGACCTTGCGTATATTCTTGCTTTATCGCTTAATTTCTTCATATTTCCCTTTCCCTCCAAAATCCCCCTCCTGTAGCATAGCAACCCATTCCTCTAATGTTACCTGCGTTTCCCTGTGGGATTCTTCTACTTCTCTCCTTACCTTTCGGATTACCTTTGCAAGCAGGTTTATGCCACACCTTATCCCTTCATCCTGGCATCCGCGGTACTGGTGCGCTAATGCGCTCCATGCATTGTTTAGGCTCATTACTACTTCCATGTCTGTCATTTTAACATCCTCCCTCTATAGCCTTCCTGGCCTCCCCTGTACAATACTTATCCATGTAGTAATCCATATTCGGGATACTAATCCCGAGATTCCCAAATTCATTCAGCCATCCCAGAACAAACCAATAACCTAATCCGTCTTTGCTTGGTTGCCACATTCCGCTTTGGGAAAACTCACCGCCACGCATGACGTAATCACATAATTTTGGCTCTTGCTCGGATAGCATTACAAACCTCTGTTTGTCCTGCGTGATGCCAAATCCGCAGAAGATACATCCCGTTCTCTTGCAGCCTTCCGTTTCATACTGGCATCCCCTGTAATCCCTCAGGTAATCATGGATGTTAATTTGCCCGTCAATTCCATCATTTTTCACGACTACTTGACCGTATGCTTCCGCAATGGTAAGGCTGTATTCATGTATGTATGTGAGTACATCCTGCTCTGTCCAAAAAGACATAGGATTAGAGGACTTCTGTTTTTTATCATCCCAGGCATTGCAGCCGTATTTCATCCACCTCTGCCTTCTTAACCTGCTTTCTTCCGCCATTGTCGCAAGTATAATTTTTCTTTTTGTTTTTCTCTCATAACTCCTTGCAGGATTTTTCTTCATTATTTTGCAGCACCTATCAGAAATATTAAATGGGGCGTCAAGCAGAAATTTGTATGCAGATACATCAAACTGGCTTTTCTTCCCGTCATCCAACGGGGCATAATGCCCTTTTCCTAATATCCTGTCAATGCGGAACTGATACGAACCGTCGTTTCTCTTTAATCCAATCCGTGCCTCTTGAACTACTTGCGACACTTCCTTTCCGATAACCGGATACCCATACTTGATAATTACATCCCGGAAATTCATTGTTGGTCTCAGTTCCGTCACATTCTCTTTTGATAATGCAAACTGCCTGACTGACGGGTATTCCAAGCCTGTGTTTACAAAAACCGCCTCAATGCCCGGGTAATCTTTACGGACTATATCAAGCAAGACTGTACTGTCCTTTCCCCCTGAAAAACTGACATATACGCCATCCTCGCCAAACCTGTCTACCCACTCCTTTATGCGCCTGCGCGTCATCTGGACTTTTGCAGGCAGCGCAAGCGATTGCATCTGCCGCAAGTCCCCAATTGTATGCTTATTTTCCATCCCTGCCCTTACCATGACCTCCACAAAATTTTTACCAAATCCCGGGCAGTTCCATCTGCCCCAGGCCTGGATCATAATTCATCCACAATATTTCCCGCTTTTTACTGCATACCTGCGAATAGCAGGTTGTCTCTCTGCGGTACCAGCCCTTTAACCGGCTGTTGTATAATTCGCTGTCATACCCGGACAGCGCCACAGGGCCTTTGTGCGCCAGCAGAACGTCCAGCAGGTCGTTTTGTGCCTGGTCGTCCATTTCATGCCGGTACTGCTTTCCATGCCTGGCGCTTAATACATACGGCGGATCCGGATATATAAGCACATTCTTATAGTTGAACCGCTGTATCAATTCAACCGCAGGCCGGTTCTCAATCTGAACCCCTCTGAGCCGCTCAGCCGCTTGTATAATCTTTTCCGGAAGGTTGCACCAGTCCTGCGCTGCATAGGCGCGCTCCCTGCCCTGTATGTCATTCTTCCAGCCCACTTTTTCCCCGTTTGTCCGGAAGCCATGTCCCATGTTTAAGCGGATGTAAAAATTTACGGCTCTTTGGAAGCTGTCCTCTGGGACGGCCGCAAATGCATCCTCATAGACCTTCCTGGCATATGGCGTAAAATATATCTCTCTGGCCAGCCGTTCCGGATCCCGTTTGATCCACTCAAACAGGTTGACAACATTCCCGTCCATGTCGTTCACCGTCTCAATATGCGACCTGGGCTTGTTGAATAATACGGCCCCGGATCCGAAGAATGGCTCCAAGTAGCTGTGGTGCTCCGGGAAGAAACCGATGATCCATTTTGCAATGCTCCATTTGCTTCCCGGATATTTCATGACTGCTTTCATTTCTTCCTCTCATATTTTAAAAATTCCACCAGCTCCGTTTCACTGGACGGATGTTTGTTATACTTCTCATGCCTCTGCCATTTCCCGTAACACCCGGTCTTGTCCTTTGGCGGTTCCGGCCCTCCTGTCCCCTAAAAATACGATTTACCATAACGCGCCCGGAACTCCTCCCTGCTGCCTACCTTCGCCTCGTATATTGCCTGCCCGAGCATCTTTGAAAGCTTCTCCGCCATGATGTTATCATGTATCCTTCCTGTTACCCTCCCTATATTATGGCATTCATTGCACGCTGGCACCTTTAGCCCGTCCTGCTCCGCCAATTCCCTGACGCCGTTCCCGAACAATAAATGATGTTCACACTCCGCTGGTTTCCCGCAGAATATGCATATCCTATTATAATTTGTTACAATCCCTCCTGTGGCCATATATGCCCTCCTTTCCCAGCCCCCAACAGCCCCATTGGGCATCTTGTGGATAACTGCCTTCCCATTTAGTAAAATCAAGCTTTTCCTGCACTTTCTCCCTCTCACCCCTCCAAAACAACCCGGAACGGCCTCCCTTTTAGTATTTTCAATACTTCCAGCCATTCCGCACGGTTTGCCACCGCTTCCCCTTTGGCCGTCATCCAGCCGGACTTTGCCCACTGCACCGCCCTCCCGTCCATCAGTGTTACGGCGATATACCGGGACATGGTGTGGATTGTCAGCGGGCATGGGCGCGTTATCCTGCCTAACGCTTCCGTGAGGGCGGCCAGTTCCGCCTGGTGGAGCGTCGCTTCCATTTCCATTTCCCCATGCCGCCACTTAGGCCCCGACACTGTCCCGGCCATAAGGCTATAAGAAACCTTCCGGCGCATTTTCTTTGGGCACCGGCTCCCTGCCGAAATATAGACATGCACTTCCATATCATTCACGCCCCCTCCCGCCCAGAGGCAGTTCCGTATAATACATATAAGACCAGCCTGTAACCTTGTTTACCCCAATGCGGATGCTGTCTTTGTCTATGTAATAGCCGGGCGTCGGTTTCGGCCCTTCCTTGACGGCGCGTTCCATTGTGCGCCTTGTATACCTTTTCTGCTCATCCGGCTTTGGCCGCTTTAGGTTCCTTGAGGTTGAAAAGCTGTAATTTTCACCCGTAATCGCTTCCAGGCCCTTCCCGCTTTTTTCTTCTGGCGGCAGCTTTGACATGTAATCGGCCAGCTTTCTATACTGCCCCTCCTCATACAGCGTCTTAAAATAAGGGTGACCATGCACCCAGTGCTTCGCTACCAAGATGTCCGTCCCTTCGATCCGGTTTAGCACCATGTGGATGTGGATCCCCCCTCTTTTTCCGATTTCTATGACCTGCATCCATTTGAATGCGCAGTTTTTTTTCCCGTATGCCCATTTTATCCTCTTCCTGAATTTTTCAACGTCATGCTTTACTTCATCCATCTGCTTCCCCTTCCCGTTTTTATAGGTCAGCGTCAGCCAGTAATCCCCATACTTGAAATTCAGCCCGATTGTCCTGCGTAGTTTCTTTGCTTTGTTCATCCGGTTATACAGTCTCATCTGTTCCGGCGTTGGCTTCGCCCTTTTCTGGCGTTTCTCTCCTTTCTTCCCAAAATTGCCCGCATATTTATATTCGTGCTCAATCCATCCACCGATCCGGTATACTTCGTGGTAAAACCCCATAATTTCCTCCTAACTTTAATAGCTGTAACAAGTTACAAAATGGGGCTAAAAGCCCCATAAACGCTTGATTTTTTGCCCCACCTGTGTTAAAATTAGGATATGTACTGCAAATACATACCTATAGTCCATACGGTTGGCCAGGCTGACCGTACGTTACCCCTGGCCATGCGCACGCATGGCCATTCTTTCCCTTCGGGCTCTTTCCAGTTCTTTTTCTAATTCCATGCTGCTGTCGCTTAAAAAATAGAACGTCCCGTCAATGTCCTTAAAATAGTGGTGCGTATCGTCCCGTTCCCGCCTGCTCCCTATGTACTCCGGATCCAAAGGCTGGTTATTTGCTCCGATGCTCCATGCTTCCCCAACGGCCCCTCCAAGTTCTTCCTTTGTCTTTAGCTGGACGCCATGCGCGGAAAGCATGTGCTCACACCTATTTTTTATGCTGTATCTCAAGTTCCCTCGCCCGTTCCATGATTTTTTGTACATAAACTTCCAACTCCTCCTTTCCGCCGCGCCCCTGCGCGCCTTCCATGCCGTAATAAGCCGCTAATGCCTCCCCAATGTCTTTGTATTCCCTGGACAGCCCCATCAGGGCTTGTCCCACCCCGTCCGGGTCTCCCTCTGGTTCCTGGCCTATGACTGCCATAATAAGTTCCGGGCAGATGTTATACTCCTCCCCCGCCTCCTCACAGCTTTTGGCATATCCCCGCTGCATTGCTGCCCCCGCAGAAACCTCGTTTACTTTTACCATGCAGGCAATTATGGCGGAAGCCATTGCGGCCATTGCCAGCCCGCCCAGCAATTCTTTTACAATTCTGTTTTTCATACCATTCCCTTTCCCCATCCGCATAAAACGGGCGGCGGCGTTTTAGGAAGATCTATTTCTGTAAAGAGGAGAAAATCATGTGGTTTTACCTGTTATCCCGCCGCCACCTTTTTTATACGGATGGTCTGTATTCTTTTTTATGCTTGTCCAATGGTTACCGCTTACGCGGTAATTACTTCACCCCCAAGGCCTTTTTCAATAAGCTGCCTGCAGAGTTTCTTTTTTATTTCTTCCCTTTCTTCCTCTTCCATGTCGTCCATGTTGATTGGTTCCCCGCCCTCTATGGATACATAAAAAGAGTATGTCATCTTCTTTCCCCTGCTCATACGTCCTCCTTCTTCTCTTTCCTTATTTCTTATATTCCAAATGCCTGGCCATGTTTCCAGTATCCTTATATCTTGTTCTTTCCATATTGCTTTTGTGCAAAACAATATTTTGCCTGCGGTTTTTACTAAAATTACTTTTGATGGATCGCACATGAATCTTTTTTCCCGGCTTGCATCGGATGACACTTTGCCTGCATCCTCAATTTGCGTTGATGGATCTTAAATAAATCTTCCAGGGCATCCCAATTTGAAATACTGCCAAGTAACTCACCGCTTTCTATCCTCTGATAACTTCTTACCGTTATTCCAAGGTATTCCGCTACTTGCTTCTGTGTCATGCCCGCCCTCTGGCGGGCTTCTTTTAGGTTTTTTCTCATGTCTTTTTCTTCCTGTAATCTTTAAAAATGCATTCCGTTAATTCCTTTAGTTCCTCTGCCAGTTCATTTGTCATGATTCCAAGAAGGGTGAATGCCCATTCAAAGTCTGATTTCTCTTCTATTTCCTGACAGAATATGGATATGTATAGTGCTCCCTGCAGGCTGTTTGTCATTTTTGCTTTCGTCTGCAATTCTTCGATTTTGTGCGCGACTTCCCTTTTTGACATTGAATCCACCTCCCTGTTACGTGCGTTTCGCACCTTATATTTATTTATAATATACAGTACAATTTGCACGTAGTCAAGTATTTTTTATGTACATTTTGCACGTAGCAAAAGGAGGATATTATGTTTAACAAACGTCTTCGTGAAATGCGTATGAAACGTGGTTTCACCCAACAGCAATTAGCCGATTCCGTTGATATCGCCTTGCGTACTTATCAATGTTATGAAACAGGAACCCGTACACCCTGTTATGATTTGCTTATTCGCATCGCCAATATTTTAGATGTTTCCCTTGATTACCTCATGGGACGGGATGAGTTCATGAAAGTTCACGCAATATCCTTTGATGAATACCTGTGATATCTTCCAATGTATCCCAAATAGTAAAATCCCCTGTACGATCCCCTGTTTCTATATTCTGGTAATACCTGATACTAATTTCTAATCTATCTGCCATCTGTTGTTGCGTTATGCCCGCCCTCTGGCGGGCTTCTTTTAGGTTTTTTCTCATGTCTTTTTCTTCTTATAATCCTTAAAAATGCATTCCGCTAATTCCTTTAGTTCCTCTGCCAGTTCATTTGTCATGATTCCAAGCAGGGTGAATGCCCATTCAAAGTCTGATTTCTCTTCTATTTCCTGACAGAATATGGATATGTATAGTGCTCCCTGCAGGCTGTTTGTCATTTTTGCTTTCGTCTGCAATTCTTCGATTTTGTGCGCGACTTCCCTTTTTGACATTGAATCCACCTCCTTAATTATGATAAAATGAAGTATTACTACACTGTTCTATCTGCATTACGTAGCTTAACTACGTTTTAATGCCATTATATACGTAGTTAAGCTACGTGTCAACATTTTTTTAGGAGGATATATGAATTTCAATGAACAATTAAAAAACGAAAGAAAGTCTCACAATTTCACTCAACAATATGTTGCAAATGAAATCGGTGTGTCATTGCGCGCCTATCAGCAATACGAACAGGGATTATATGAACCCAATATTGAAAAATTAATTAAATTAGCTGATTTATTTGGAATTACTGTCGATCTTCTTATTTGCCATGGGGAATAATTCCCTTAATTTGCGTTGATGGATATTGAATAAATCTTCCAAATTATCCCAGTGTTCTATTTTCCCTTGATATTCGCCAGCTTCAATTTGTTGGTAGGCTCTAACTGTGATTCCCAAATACTCTGCCATCTGCTGTTGCGTCATGCCCGCTTTCTGGCGGGCTTCTTTTAGGTTTTTTCTCATTTTTATAAACCCTCTTTACAATACGTGTTATACGTGCTATACTATTTTTGTAAGGAGGTGGAACATGAAAGACAAAGACTTATTAAAACTTTTGAAGAAAAATGGTTGGAACGTAGTCAGAATCAACGGTAGCCATCATGTTCTTCAAAAAGATGGGAAAACTACAGTGGTTCCCCTGCATGGCAAAGATGTTCCTACTGGCTTACTCAATAGTATTCTTAAGGAGACAGGGCTTAAATAGCCCTTCTCTCCGCAAATCACAAGGAGGTATGTTTATGTTATTTGTATATCCCGCTATCTTCCACAAAGAAGATGATGCATATTGGGTTGAATTTCCTGATTTAGAGGGCTGCCACACTTTCGGCAGTTCCATCAACGAAACCATGGAAGCGGCACAGGAAGCTTTATCCGCTTATCTTCTCACCCTGTTGGAGCAGGAAAAAGCGATTGCCCCTCCCTCCGATATTTCTGCCTATCATGCGGATGACGGTTTTTCCTCCCTTGTATCCTGCAATATTAACCAGTACAAGGATACAAAGGCAGTAAAAAAGACTTTAACCATTCCGTCGTGGCTTAATGACCGCGCTGTTTCTATGGGAATAAACTTTTCACAAGTATTGCAGGAAGCGCTTCTCTCTAAAATACAGGTATAGTTACTAATGTTTCTAGGTGTTCCACTACTTTCTTCTGTGTCATGCCCGCTTTCTGGCGGGCTTCTTTTAGTTTTTTTCTATCCATGTTCACTTTTTTCCTTATCGCCTTCCCCCATACAGTCAATCTGTAATTCTGCCAGTTCTGCCGCTTTCCGGTATGCCTGTGCATATTTGTTATCCCCGTGTGTTTTTCTTACCTCTTCTATGAAATCATTCATTTTTCCCAAAAAACATCCACATCTGACAGTAATCCCATTATCTTTATCCCGGAAAAATGTTGTGTAATCATTTCTACTTCCTACCGGCCCCACTGTTAATGCATGGTTTTTATTGCAAACACAGGCATCACTGCAAACCCGGGCATTGCCGCAAACCTGGGCATTGCCGTAAACCTGGGCATTGCCGCAAACCCAGGCATTGCCGTAAACCTGAGCATTGTTGTAAACCCGGGCATTGCCGTAAACCCGGGCATTGCCGTAAACCCGGGCATTTCCGTAAATCCGGGCATTGCCGTAAACCCAGGCATCGTTGCAAACCTGGGCATTGTCGTAAACCCGGGCATTGCCGCAAACCCAGGCATCGTTGCAAACCCGGGCATTGTCGTAAACCTGGGCATTGTCGTAAACCCGGGCATTGTCGTAAACCTGGGCATTGCCGTAAACCTGGGCATTGCCGTAAACCTGGGCATTGCCGCAAACCCAGGCATCGCCCTTATGTGAAAGGTTTTCTTCTTTTTCTATCCAACCTCCCAGTTCCCCGGCTTGCACACCTTTTAAATCCTGTACTGCTTCAATCTGATGCAATATCACTAAGCCCAGAACTGTTTTTATTTCTTTTGTTTTTCCTGTAAACTTATATTTTTCCATTCTTCATCCTTTTCCTTCCCTCTATGCTTCCTGGAACTGCCTGTCCCCTGACTTCCCTTAAAGCATTTTTTTACTACCTCTTCGTCTTGCAAATTCCTTTGTTCTCTCCTATACTGTTCTTACAGGCTGTTGCCGCAGCCGAGTACATAAGAAAGGAGGTTTTAGTTATGTCCAAAGAAGAAATTGCTCTGGAACTTACCAAATTGTCATATCATGAAATCAGTATAGGAAACAATTCCGATGTCGAATATGACAAAAAGAAATTGGTCACCGATGTGTACAATTACATTTACAGTAATATCCAAATCGAAGAATAGCGTGGATTTTTATCATGCAATCAGTAATTCCTATTAGTTCTTCGTTGTTACAATCCTTAGACTTCTCCACCAGTAATGCAAACTGCTGATGGAGAAGTTCTATTTCTTCGCCCTCTATGCTGCGTTTTCCTTCTTTCACTCGCATTTACCTCCCCTCTTGGCTTCTTCGCTTTTTCTGTGACTTCACTTAAATTATACAATATTTCCAATATCTATATTTTTATATTGATTTTCCAAATTTTTCATTTTATAATTAAAATAAAATTTTAATAAAAGGAGGAAAACCAATGTTTACGTCTCGTGAAAAAGAATACTTAAAAGGTCTTGTGTTCTCTGCATTGGAAACTTTACAAGACAATAATTTTAAAAACTCTAGCAACCCAAACAATCTCAAAGATTCTTTTGAGGAATATGTGTCTGACTATTTCCACCACTACCCTCTAACGCGCTTTCCTGACACTGCAGATCCCCTGGATAACGAGTAGAAATTCCGACCGGCGTGGTGAGTGATACTCGCTCCCACGCTTGTAAGAAGATTTCCTTACAAGCGCTTATCGTGTACTTGCCATCCATGAGTATCCCTACGATCCCCTCGATCGCCTTTTCCGTTTTTAATTCTTCTTCACACATAGATTTTCTATCTTCTTTATACCAACTGCCTTTCCTTGAATCTTTATACCTCCCTCTAATCCGTTTCACTTCTCCTTCCAGTTCTTCTATTGTTTGCATAGCCCTTCTTCCTTTCTATTTTGTGGTTTATACCTGTCCCTTAACTCTGTAGGTGATATCTCCATAGCTTCGCACAGAGCATATAATTCATTTGCATCTAATTTTCTCTTTTTTCCAAGTATCATTGAAAAGGTTGCCGGCGACATATGCGCTTTAGTAGCAATGGACGATTGCGTAAAGCATCTTTCTTTCATTGCAACTTTCACATTGTCCCTGATATCCATGTCCAATGTTGTTACCTCCTCCCATATTTCTAGTCCCTTGATTTAGCTGCAGCAATTCGCTAATTTATTCACCAGTCATGCTGTTTCCTTCGGCATGGCTGGTTTTTCCTTCCCTCCAATTCCGGCTTTTCGTAAGATAAAAAGATTCTGCATAGTTTATGTCTTGTGTATGCCTGCATTCGCCGCCGTTCTTATAGCAATTCGTTTTACTGCAATCCTCTTTTTCTCCATTGCATTTATAGAAAATCCTTCTTTCTGTATCCATATTTTTTACTTTTCCTCCCCTCTATTCGTTCTGGAACTGCCTGTCCCTCAGTCAGCTAGACTTTGCTATGGTATGTTTATACAAGTTGCTTGGTCGGGTTGCGCTGTCGATTATCAGCCAATTCCGCTTTCTGCAAAAGACAGTGAATCCAGCCTTTCAGATAAAAGTAATCTTCTGGACGCTGTGTCCGAATCTCGTCCAATTTCAATGCAGTATCTTTTACATCCTCTGCTTTTTGTACAGTCACCTGTATTCCTCCTTCCTTTGCTTTCGTTGAAATCAATATATCATTCTTTGAAAGCGTTGTCAATATTTTTTTGTTTACTTTGAAAACAAATTGTGATATAGTGCTTTCATGGAGGTGAAAACAATGAATATCCATGAACGCCTAAAGCAATTAAGAGATGAATTGAATCTTACCACTCGTGCTTTTGGTGCTGCCATTAACATGTCGGGCGGTGCCATTACAAATATGGAGAAAGGTACACGAAATATTACCGAACGTACTATTCGTGACATATGCCGTGAGTACAATGTTAATTTCGATTGGCTCACCAATGGTATTGAACCCATGTTTACAGATGTAACCAGCGAATTAGATATTGATGATGAAGTGAAGCAACTTGCACAGCAATATAGTCTGCTCAATGATTCAGATCGTGAGTTAGTTAAAAAGATGATTGATTCATTAGCCGAAAAATCCAAGTCACCTTAATAGTAAAAATCAAGGGAGGTCATCCTCCCTTTCCTTCTGCATATTTATAGGCTCTTATTCACCGTGTACACAATTCCGAAAAGAGAGTTACATTTATCCTGCTGCCACTATTTCACTCGCACCTCCTCTATGCTTCCTGGAACTGCCTGCTCAGCTGTGTATCTTTTGTAAATAAATTGTTGCATTGCGCAACATCTTTTGAAAAAAAATATGCAACAAAATCTTTATCTTCTATCCTCAACATTTTTGCCAATTCTTCAGCTTCTTTCAATTCCATAGGTCTAAGGTTGTTTATTTTTTGGCTTACCGTAGGTGCAGATAACTTTAATCTTTTAGCAACATCTTTCTGTGTAAAACCCATTTCAACGATTCTTCCTTTTATTTTATTGCTATTAATCATCTTTTTTCCTCCTTTCTTAGAAGATTGTAGCGCTGCGCAACACAATTGTCAATAACAACATGTAATTTTTAATTCTATTATTAAAATCATGTCTTGCACCGTGCAATTTTATATGTTACCTTATTGTTAAGGAGGTTACTATGAACAACAAAGAAATTGGAAATCGTATCAAACTTGCACGTACAAGGCAGGGGAAAAGCCTTCAAGATGTAGCTGAAACAATCGGAGTCGCCCGTTCAACTATCCAACGCTATGAATCTGGTTCTATTTCAAAACTCAAACTTCCTGTTATTGAATCAATTGCAAAAACTTTAAATGTTAGACCAGATTGGATAATTGGAAAAACTAATATTATGATACCTGAACCTCTGGTTGCATCACACCAAGACTATCCAAATACGTTAAAATCATTATTAGATAAAGCGAACCTTTTAAATAATCAAGGACTACTAAAGTTAAATGAATATGCAGATGACTTAATATCTTCCAGGAAATACGAAAAAACCAAAGCAAAAGGAATGGTAATGTAATTTATCCTATAATATGGTTCAATGATATCTCTTAAACTTATCATCAATACATAATTCAAAAGCTAATTAACAACATAAAGCACAACACATAAAGGAGAATTTTATGTCTAATGAAGCTCTGAAAACTTTCAAAGATACGATACATGATATCTGTGTTGAAATTGCAAAAGAATACGATTGTCCAGAAACAATCTTCACTATCAAAAAGAATCCGTCTAAAAAACACAACAGAAAATGGCATTTTAAAATAGAATTAAACGAATTATCATTCCCATATGATAAAAACAATAAAATAACCAAAACGACTTTAGTTTTATATAAAACTCCTAATACAGAAGAAAATGAAATCATGATACGGAAAGATAGATTTGACAAAATTGATTTACCTGATTCGGCAAAAATTATAAATAAAGGTGGGGAAACGGATTTATATAAATATATATCCTTTCAATTGGATGATCCCTCATTTTATCAATATATAAAAGAAAATTTGCGGTACTGCATCAATTCACATGAATCTTCGAATACCTTCAGCTGCTGTTCTAAGTATAAAGAATGTTCCGACAAGAAAAAATGTATTCATATTAACCAACTATATGCAAAAGGATGCCAGTACAGAAACAATTTAGAAAACGGTCGTATATTCTATTAAAAACTCACAAAGGAGAACAATGATATGAACCAAAAGAGAATACACAAAGGAAACAGCTTAATTGAATTTCCAACCTCATTTACCGTTTTTGATATTGAAACAACCGGACTCTCCCCTAAATTTGATGAGATCATTGAATTATCTGCAATTAAAATTTCAAATGATACTATTATCGACTCTTTTTCCTCTTTAGTTAAACCAATGCGGTTTCATGGCGAAGGCTATGTAAATAATTTTATTACCAAATTAACAGGTATCACGAATGAAATGCTTTCTGATGCGCCAGAACCAGATATTATTTTACGGGAATATTTAGATTTTTTAGGTAATGATATCTTAGTAGGACATAATTGCGCTTCATTCGATATCAATTTTCTATATGACCTTTCAGAAAAAATTTTTTCAAAGCCCCTTACAAACAATTTTATAGATACTTTAATGATTTCACGTCGTCTACATCCAGAAATTTCACATCACAGATTATCTGATTTATGTGAAAGATATTCAATTGATTATTCTCACGCACACCGAGCATTATCAGACTGTAAAATCACAGCAAAATGCTACAAGGCTTTAAAAAATGAAATTGATTCAAATTATGACACTTTAAATCAATTCAAACAAAATTATACAAAAAAGAGAGTTAAGCAAAAAGCGTCTGACATTCTTCCATCAACTGACAATATTGATATCACGAATCCACTATACGGGAAAACATTTGTTTTTACAGGAACATTAGAAAAGATGCCACGAAAAGATGCAATGCAGAAAGTTATAAATTTGGGTTGCGTGGCACAGGATAGCGTAACAAAACAAACTGATTTTCTTGTACTTGGTGCAAATGATTATCTAAACGGAAAAAGTTCGAAACAAAAAAAAGTCGAAGAATTGATATTAAAAGGGTATGATATTAAAATTATTTCGGAAGATGTTTTTTACGATATGATTAACAATCTTATTTATAAAGATGAATTTATATCAAAAGCAACAGAAAATATTACCATTTTAGACTATAATAAAACAGAAAAACATACTATGAAAATGCTAATCAAGACACTTATGAAAGATGAAAAAAGGGAAGCTATTTTTCAGGAATGCGGTCTGAACAAAAACTACTTTGAGGAATTACATACCCTTTCTATTTGTGATAATAAATATTTAAGAAAGCTTCTTGATTTGCCAGTTACAAAAGAATTACGGTATATGGAAAAAGAAAAAAATACTTTTGTTCCCTATAAAATAAAAAATTATGAAATTGTAGACTGGTATACAGAGAGCAACAGTGCCTCTTTAAAAATCACATTAGAGAGTGGAAATACCATACGTATTCTTGGAGATTATTTTGCACATATGCAGAAACCAAATTTCGAAAGCGATATCAAAGAACAAGAAAACCATATGGAATAAACAAACTTAATAACTTTACTTCATATCTCAGTTCAACTTTATATGAATATGGAATATCGCCCTGCAAAATCTTGAAACAAGCCAGGCTAAAAAAGCCTGGTACTGGTCATAATTAAGGAGGTTCTTATGAAATTAACTTATCCCGCTTGTTTCTATCCTTGTGAAGAAAAAAAAGGAGGGTTTACTGTTGAGGTTCCAGATCTTCCTGGCTGTGTCAGTGGAGGCGACACATTGGCTGAAGCTATCCTCATGGGTACTGATGCCGCATCCGGCTGGGTTCTTGACGAACTGGAGGACGGAAAACCCGCACCCGAAGCAAGCCCATTGGAAAGCATTATTCCGGAAGCCGGCGGTTTTGTAAGTATGTTAGTTCTGGACATAGATGCCTATGCTGAAAAGTATGGTGAACAGGCTGTAAGAAAAAATCTTACCATTCCCGCTTGGCTCAATACGTTTGCCGAAAATAATCATATTAACTTTTCTCAGGTGCTTCAAGATTCCTTAACCGCCCTCTACCAGCAAAAACAGCGCTCTTAAATGTTGCCCCAGCTCCCTCCTGACAAATCTAATTAAGGAGGTCATTTTAATGTTTTTTACGATATGATTAACAATCTTTGAAATCTCAAATCCATCTTGGAAAGTGGCGATCCTCGTCCCTTATACGGCGTTTTGGAAGCGGTAAAAAAGGATAATTTAGGGGCTATCCACCACATACCAGGAAGAACCCTGAGAAGAAAAATAATGGAGGTATTTATGCGCATTGGATATTCAGGAATATTAAATGGAGCAAAAAACAACACGAAACCCGTTACTGCCAGCCAAAGTACAAAAAGAGCATTCTCCCTTTCGTATGATCCGAATAATTTGAGGTTGTTTTCCTCTGCCAAAATTACCATAGGTGATAAGACGCTTTTTACAGATAAGGCCATGTGGGATACCAGAGCAACTATAACAGCAATTTCCCACGCAACCGCACAACAATATAATGCTGCACCGAACGAAACTGGCACTTCAATCAGCGCAACCGACCGCCTGGACACAGATATTTACCAGGCAACCGTAGAACTGCCTGGTGGAATTGTATTCCGTGATATTGACGTGTGGGATATTAGTTTGTCATATCTTGACGTAGAAATAGTTATTGGGATGGATATTATTTCTCAGGGAAAATTAGTTGTTGAAACAGTAAACGATGTCCCAATGTTCTCATTTAGCATTGAATAATCTAATGGCTGCCCCGCTTCTGCACAGGGCATGGCTTATCTGCTTTGAGATGTATCATTCAAGTAATAAAAACAGGCTAAAAATCAAACTATAGGAGGAATATCTATGCCATTACCACAGGAGAAAGTTTATTGCTATTGAAACTGCAGAAAAAATTTTTTAATTCGAATACTTGACAAGGTTTTTGCATATGATATAATATAGCTAATTAGCAAATGGCTGGTATCCGGTCACAAAAAAAGCCTTGGGATTTTTTCTCGGGCTTTTTTTGTATCTTGAAAGGAATTTATGGATAATATGTATAATTACACAACAACAGATCAACAAATTCAGAAGTTAAAATCACAATTGCTTATCTTTGAGAACGAAAACTTAGCCAAACAAATATTACAAACATACGGCTATTACAATATTATAAGCGGATACCGCGATCCTTATATCATACGCGAATACGGAACAAAAAAATACAGTTCGGACGTAACATTTGAACAAATAAAGGAGGATTACCATGTCAACGTTAGAAAAAACAATCGGCCTGCTGGAAACCATGCCGGACAACAAAATCGAAACTGTTTATGCATTTGTCCGGTTCATCAATTCAGATACGCCAGAACCATTATCCAAGCCGACAGACGCACGGATGGAATCAATACAATCCATGCTCGGGATTGCACACGAATATGCAAACCAGGCATTGATAGAACAGGAGGAAGGGGCTTTTGAACGCTCCATCGCGGAAAAATATGCATCTGATAGACACTAATGTGATTTTACGGTTCATCTTGAACGACAACAACGAAATGGCTAAATGTGCTGCAGAGGTTATCGCATCTGGCGCATATACGAAACCGGAGGTTATTGCAGAGGTTGTGTATGTATTAAAAAGCGTTTACTCTACCCCGAAAGACAAGATAGCGTCTATTGTCTGCGGCTTGTCGGATATCATTCAAATCGAAAATTCGGACTGCGTGATATATGCAATAAACCTTTTCTCCAATGTGTCCCTTGATTTTGTAGACTGCCTTTTAATTGCTTACCACAAAATCAACGGAGAAAATATTTTCAGTTTTGACAAAAAACTCAATAAACACCTGGACACACCACTGTAATAGAATAAAAACGTAATCCGTAATAAAAAAACCGTCCCTGCACCAACAGGAACGGCTTTTCATATCCCAAAAGAGATACGCTTCTGACAAGGAATATTATATCATTTTCTGGGACAGTCTGCAAGTGCATATCTTTTGAAAATCATTGTGAAACCGCAAGATAACCACAAGATGCGCACAGGCTGTTATTTTTATACCCAGTTTTTAATATACTCGTACAAAGGAGAGCTATTATGGATAACAAAACACTACATGCCGGAGCCGCTTATATCCGCGTTTCTACAGACAAACAGGAGGAGCTTTCGCCGGACGCGCAAAAACGCCTCATACTTGACTACGCCAAGAAAAACAATATCATCATATCCTCTTCCGACATTTACGTGGAAAACGGCATTTCCGGAAGGACTGCATCCAAACGCCCCGCTTTCCAGGAAATGATTGCCCGGGCAAAATCCAAGGAGCACCCTTTCGACGTTATCCTGGTCTGGAAATACAGCCGGTTCGCACGCAACCAGGAGGAATCCATTGTATATAAGTCCATGCTCAAGCGTGATAACGTAGAAGTTGTCAGTATTTCCGAACCCATGATGGACGGCCCATTTGGTTCCCTGATTGAACGCATCATTGAATGGATGGACGAATATTACTCCATCCGTCTGTCCGGCGAAGTCCTGCGCGGCATGACGGAAAAAGCCATGCGCGGCGGCTACCAGTCCATTGCCCCGTTCGGCTATGTTTCTGTCGGAGGCGGGAATCCCCCTGAAACGGATCCCTTGCAGGCAGACATTGTAAAGCGCGTCTATTCTTCGTTCCTGGAGGGGAAAAGCTATAACAGCATTGCGCGCGACCTTAATGAACTCGGCGTGCCTACTATAAACGGTAACCAATTCGAAGCCCGTACCGTAAAATACATGCTGGAAAACCCTTTTTATTATGGCAAAATACGCTGGAACTACACCAAGCGCGGGCGGGAATTAAAAGACCCAAGCGAATGGATCATTACGGATGGGCGGCATGAAGCCATTATCCCGGAATCCACCTGGAAGGCTGCCCAGGAACGCATCAAGTCCATAAGCGTCCCTTTTAAACGTCGCGACGTTTCTTCCTGCAAACACTGGCTTTCCGGAATCTTAAGGTGCTCTTCCTGCGGGGCAACGCTTGGTTATAACACGAACCCGCGCTCCCCTTTTTTCCAATGCTGGAAATATACCAAAGGGATTTGCCGGGAATCGCATTCTATTATCGCAAAAAAGGCTGAACCAAATGTCATTGCCGGACTACAGGACTCCGTCGTTACCGGGAATATGCAGTACAAGTTTGTAAAGCCTGTTCCAAAGGATGATTTCGATGAACTCGCTAAATTAAAGGAACACTTAAACCGTCTTGACATGAAAGAAAAACGGATCCGGGACGCTTATGAGAATGGCATTGATTCTTTGGAAGAATACAGGCAGAATAAAGCCCGCATCAATCGTGAAAAGGATTCCGTTTCCGGAAGGATTTCAAAGATGGTTTCCGAAAAAGATACCCCTGCAGATTTCGATCCGAAAAAACAGCTTATACATAACGTCCGCTCTGTCCTTGACGTGCTCACCGATCCGGACGCCGATAACGAAGCGAAGGGCAATGCCATCCGCAGCGTAGTGGACAAAGTCGTGTATGACAAGAAAACAGAGCACCTTGATTTTTTCTTTTACCTGGCAAAACCCTGACCGAAAATGGCCAGGGTATTTGTTATATGTTTTTACAATATGGTGGTCCGGACGGCGAGATTTCTGCAAGCCTGCGCTATCTGTCACAGCGGTATGCAATGCCTTACCGGGAGGTAATGGGCGTGTTAACGGATATCGGTAGAGAAGCCCCTGAAATGTTCCATCTCAGGGGCTTGCGTTTTTTTTAGCGGTTTACCCTGCGGACAGTTTACGCTTTTTGCAACCGTGTAGCTCCATTTGAGGGGGAGCAGGTTCAAATACACGTCAATATGGTCTTTGTCATTCACAACCATTTTATCTAAAATTTCTTTGTAAAAATCATCTTCATATTCTACACCGTTCATAAGCGCATTCATCGCTTCTGTTATTTCAGCAACAAGCTCCTGCTGCTTTGAGGGTCTTTCCCTTTGTTTATCTATGCTGTCTATAACGGATTGCAGTTCGGCAATCTCATTCTCACATTTTGCCCTTGCCGCTGTAAATTCCTCTCTGGTAATTTCGCCAGATGTATAAAGGTCAATGAGATTTGTGCGTTTTTCCAGAGTCGCCTTAATCTGTGAGTTCAATTTCTCACGGTCTGTCCCTGCCGTATCCATTGCCGCGCCCTTCGGGCCTGCTTTTATGCCATACTGCAAATCAGAGAAAATAACAGACCTGATAACAGCAAGCAGATTACCAGTGATTTTTTCCTTATTATATTTTAAACTCCTCGTAACAAGATACATGATGTAAATCGCATCTTCATTGCGTATGCTAATTCCCCTGCATCCAACTTGATTCCCCACTTTGTCCACATGAGGACTTCCATGCCTTGCAGCTTCCAGACACCGCCACGCCTTATAGCGGCTTCCATTTTTTCGGGTTTTATATCTCGCCA
>OFGG01000947.1_pt1 | contig 21510 bp, 18 predicted proteins | sample 1521701 | NCBI WGS metagenome assembly OFGG01 (sample SAMEA3504081, study PRJEB24116) | mouse gut metagenome | biome: mouse gut; feature: mouse-associated habitat; material: faeces | place: Denmark | collected 2011
ATCCATCGGCATCGCCCTCCAGAACTTTCCCGAAGGGGCAATCATCTCCATGCCCCTGCGGGCGGAGGGCGCGGGGAAGAAGCGTGCCTTCCTCTACGGCGTCCTATCCGGTGTGGTGGAGCCCCTGGCCGCCCTGCTGACCATCCTGGCCGCGGGGCTCATCCTCCCGGCCCTGCCCTATCTGCTGAGCTTCGCGGCGGGGGCCATGCTCTACGTGGTGGTGGAGGAGCTGATTCCCGAGGCCTCGGAAGGGGAGCATTCCAATCTGGGGACACTGGCCTTCGCGGCGGGGTTCACGGTGATGCTGGCCCTGGACGTGGCCCTGGGCTGAGGGCTGAAGCCGCACGCATCAGGATTCCCGCCGGAAGGATCCGGAAGGCCCCCGCGGAAAATATCGGAAAATATGGCCTCCTCTTTTCAGAAACAGTTGCAAAGACTGTGCGGATATGTTACCATAGCTACAGATAATTCTGATGTCAAACATTTCAGAAATTCTGCATCGGCTTCCGAAAGGGGCCTTTGGTCAGGGCGTTTTGCCTGAAAGTATCCGTCAATCATTGAAAAGAGCAGGCAGACGCAGCAAGGGCCGTACCGTCTGTCTCCTGTCTGCCTGCCAGAATCCCGGGAGGTATTGTATGAAGCAGACGAGAAAGCAGAGACAAAAGAAAAAAGCGGCCGCGCCGACGCAGGGGCTGCATAAGGCGGCATCGCCAAAGCAAATGGTGCTGAATTCCCAGGTCAGGGACAGCAGCAGCAAGATCATCTTTGACAACCATATCCTGTGCTCCCAGTTCCTGCGGGATTATGTGAACCTGCCTTATCTGAAGGATGTGCGGCCGGAGGATATCGAGGATGTGTCGGAACAGTATGTCACACTGTTCGCGGAGGAACGGAATTCCGACAGGGTGAAGCGCGTGCATATCGGCGGCGGGAGCCCTCCTTTCTTTCTGGTGTCCCTGATAGAGCATAAGACGGCGCCGGATTACAATGTATGCATGCAGTTGTTCCGCTACATGGTCTATATCTGGAACGCCTATGAGAGGGAGGCGGAGGGCATCCGGCAGGGCATGTCGAAGCGGAAGGATTTTCTGTATCCGCCCATTCTGCCCATAGTCTATTATGAGGGCGCCGCCGAATGGTACGTGCCGCTGAATTTCAGGAGCCGCGTCCGGGAGGGGAATACGTTCGGGAAATATATTCCGGATTTCGAGTATTATCTGGTACCGCTGCAGGGTTACAGCAATGAGGCGCTGATGGAGAAGCGGGATGAAATCTCATTGGTCATGTTGATCAATAAGCTGCAGACCACCGAGGACATCGAAAACTTCCGAAGGCTCCCGGGCAGGGAGATTGAGGCCATCCTGCAGAATACCCCGGAGCATCTGGTGGACATCATTGCAAAAGTGCTGCAGGCTTTCCTGCTAAAGATGAACGTACCTGTGCCAGAGACAGAGAAATTGACTGATAAGGTGAGGGAAAAGAAGATGGGCGAACTGTTTGCGGATATGGAGAAGATGGACATACAGGCGGAGCGGCGGAATACCGCCAATGCGGAGAGGCGCGCTGACCAGGCCGAGAAGCGGGCGGCGGAAGCGCAGCAACTGTCAGAGCTCACAGAAAAAAACAGCATAAAGTCAATAGTTGAGCTCTGTCAGGAGCTGGGCGCGCCAAAGGCTGCCGCCGCAGAAAAGCTCATGGAGAAGATGCACCTGGGCCAGGAGGAAGCCCTGGAGAAGACGGCCCTTTACTGGAAAGAATGATACAGGGGCAGCGCACCCTGCGGAATAGCTCATATCTCCTTCCGCAGAGGCGCCGACTGCGCCATCTTGTCCATAGGGGCCCTGTAGACCAGGAGGGAGAGCAGATACTCCGCCATCGCGCCCGCGGCCAGAATCGCAAAGCCTCCCAGCAGCACCTGCCAGAACGGGGTTCCCCTGCCTGACAGGACGTTCGGCAGCCCTTTCCCTGACAGTCCCTTCGACATCATAAAGCACAGAACGGGAAGCAGCCCTGCGGAAGCCGCTATGAAGTGTTTATAGGCCACGCCCATATAGACCATGATCGCGGCTATCGCAATCGCCAGGGTTATCATATTTTCATATATAAACTCTCTGTTTTCCAACTTCCCCCAGACCATGATGCCGCAGAACAGCCCTCCTGTCAGGTAAATGGCGGCCATTATGCTGAAGTTCATCAGCGCCGGAATCTTTGTCTGCAGCTTCTTTTTCAGGGGTGAGGCCTGTACCATGCCCGCAACGCTCAGGGAGAAGAGCGCCTGCGTAGGCAGCATCCCCGCCACCAGGAGCATGTAGAATGCGGGGAAGCCGTTTCCGTTCATCCTCCCCAAAATTACGGCCGGAATCTCCAGCAGCATCACCAGGCCTGCCGCGATGCAGTTCATCTTTATGCCATGGGCATAGCGCAGCATCCTCATCCCCAGTTTCCAGTCATTTATCATAATAGCTCCTTTCCGCCCTCTTCATGGCGACCTGCACGGTCAGAACGCTCACCGCGACTCCAAGCGCCATGCACATGATATCGATAATAAATATATGTTCTGCAAGATTCAGCAGCATCAGGGCAAATGCCGCCAGGAACACGGCCCCGTAGCTGATCAGCAGGTTCATCCAGAAAATGCCGCCGAACCTGGACAGGAATGTGCCAAGGGCCGAGACAATGTAAGCGACCAGCACGAAATACAGCAGGACTCCCACGGCGCTTCCGGCATTGCCGGGCCAACTGTGGGCAATGCCGGGCCGGGAACCGGGGGCGCCTCCCGCCTCCCATCCCCAGGCCAGAGCCGCTGCCAACCGGTGCAGCGCGATAATGCCCAGGGCAGACAGGAACTTCCGCGCCAGGTCCATCCAAAGCGCATTTTTCAAAATCCCCATCCCCCGCCCGGAGGCCTTCAGGTACTCCAGCCCCATGGAATCCTTCGCCTGGATCCCGCCGAACAGCCAGTTGTCAGAGCTGATTTCCGCCATGGGCAGGAGCACCGTCACCACAATCGCCTCCACGCCCCCATTGCCGCTCCCCAGCTTTCCCTCCACCCACAGACCGATCCCCAACAGGACGGCCGGCATCAGCAGGTACACCGCAAGCCGATACCGCGCGCCGGCAAATACCAGATAGCTTTTCATCCGATCCCTCATTCCACAGACCATCCCTTTCCGCGCTTTCCAAGGCTTGTATTGGCCTTCATCACCGCCACGCTGATCTGGGACAGGCTGGGCGTCTCCAAGCTCACGTCCATCCCGGCCAGCCTCTCCACATTCTCCGCAAGGCAGATCCCCTCAAACCCGTAGGCGCTGCGGTTCATGGAAAAGAGGATCTCTCCGGCCCTCTCCCCGTCCGCTGCCTCCCCCTTCACACAGACATATTTCTCCTTCAGATCCTCCACGAAGCCCTCCTCCACGATGTTGCCATGCTCCAGGATGATGGCGTAATCCGTCACGTTCTCCATGTCCGCGATATTGTGGGTGGAGAAGAACACCGACTTCTCCCCGCCTCCCTGCTCCAGGTACTCCCGTATCATGTCGCAGAGCCTGTCCCGCATCAGGGGATCCAGCGGGGAGGCCGGCTCGTCCAGGATCAGCAGCTTTGTGTCCCTGGCCAGGACCGCCGCCAGCATCAGCTTCATCCTGTTGCCGTCGGAGAGGCTGCGCACCTGCTTCCCCCCATCGCTGCCGCCGATTCCCAGCTCTCCGCAGATCGCCCGGTATCTCTCCTTATGGAAACCTGCGAACAGGAGCCCGCTGATCTCCTCCACCTGCCGGGTCGTCCACTGGGGCAGGAAGTAGCAGCCCGGGCCCGTGTAGCCGATCTGCTCCTGGACATCGCCGCAGATTCCCGGCTGCTGCCTGTCGAAGTAGGTGACCTCCCCCGCGAAGTCCAGCCGTATGCCGGCGAGGATGTTCAGCAGCGTGGTCTTTCCCGCGCCGTTCTCTCCGATCAGGGCTGTGGCGAAGCCCTTCGGCAGCGAAAGCCGGGGAACCGAGAGCTCGAAGCCCCTGTATTTTTTCCGCAGGCCCCTCCCCTGCAGCGCGGTCTGGAAAACTTCATTTTTATGTTTTATAATATTTGTTTTTTCGTCTATTTTGGCCATATCCCTCTTCCTTTCCTCCTGACGGATCTCCTAATTTTCCCCTTCGTCCCCCATGTCCAGCAGCGTCCGCAGGATTTCCTGCAGCTCCTGGCCTGTCATCCCGGCTATCCTGGCGGCGCTCACCGCCTCCATCAGGGCCTCCTCCACTCTGCGCAGATGCTGTTCCTTCAGCATCTCGCTGTTCTGGGCGTTCACATAGAAGCCCTTGCCCTGGACCGCTGTCACAAGCCCCTCCTCCGCCAACTGTTCATAGGCCTTCATGGTGGTGATGACGCTGATCCGCAGGTCCTTCGCCAGGCCCCGGATGGACGGGAGATATTCCCCTTCCCTCAGCTTGCCCGACAGGATATCCGCCTTTAGCTGCTCCGCAATCTGCTGGTATATGGGGACTCCTGAATTCTGCAATAGTTTCAAATCGGCATCGTCCTCTCTGCTGTTTATATGTTATATATACACTATAATCAGTTGTGTGTCAATGGGTTTTCAAGATTTTTTAGAACTCTCCCTTCATATACTGTGAGGGCGTTCTGCGCCGATAGCGTTTGAACACCTTCACAAAATAACTTGCGTCATGAAATCCACAGTCATATGCGATTTCCGTAACCGTCTTCTGCGTATAGGAAAGCTGCTCACAGGCTACCTCAATCCGGTAATAGTTCAGATAATCCATAGGCGTCCGATGGGTCAGTTCCCGAAAATACCGGCAAAAGTAATTCTCGTTCATGTTCGCGCACTGTGCCAGATCAGACAGCTTGATATCCTCACTATAATGCTCGTCAATATAAGACAGCACCTTCTTCAGTTGTACCGGTTTTTTGACATGCTTTGAATCGGATGCACTCGTATAAATCCGCTTTTGGATTATCTGGCCGAACAGGAGAAAGGTATATCCCTGAAGCAGCAGCGTATACCCCTCCGGCCTGTGCCGCAGCAGCTCCAGCATGCTGCATATGGACGAATTGATGGATGTGCAGCTCTCCGGAAAATAGTCCCGGACAAAAATCTTCTGATTCAGCAAATCGGAAATCTGATGCTCATAAATCTTGGTGGGGGAGTCCGTCTGGAAAATCGTGTCCAGGTCCATCAGCAGGCATTCGTAGCAGCAGCTCTTTTCCTCCAGCGGCGCCCCTCCATGGGTGACGCTGGCTGAGATGAAGGCGCTGTCCCCGGGAGAAAGCGTCAGCTCGTGTTCCTCCAGCTGCAGATGAAAATGCCCGGAGACCACATGGACGATTTCATAGAGCGGATGCCAATGGTATGGCATGACATATCGGGGATGCATATAGGTCACATGATAATAAAAATAGGGGAAATCCTGATCCTTGTGCTTCTGCTGCGCCGGATAATCCAAAAATTTCATGCTTTCCGCTCCTTTTCCAAAATGACCATCTGGCTGTCCTGCCAGGAATATGACTGCATTTTACCATATAAGTGAATTTATTACCATAAAATACGAAAATATTACAAGAATGCCAGCGCATCCTATATTAGAATAAGTACTACCAAAGCAACCAGGGAACGTCCAGGCACTTAGGAGGTGGAAGCGTGTCAAAGTCCAGAGCAACTATAGGAACGCAGCGGCGAAAGGAACTTCGCAGACAGCTGAAAAGGAATTACAGCCTGTATTTTTTTCTGCTGCCTGCAGCGGCTCTCATCGGCATTTTCTGCTATGCGCCCATGTATGGCATATTGATGGCCTTTCAGAACTACTCCCCGGCAAAGGGTATCCTGGGCAGCGCCTGGGTCGGACTGAAATGGTTCCGCACCTTTTTCGAGATGCCCCGCTTCTGGCAGATTGTAAAGAACACCCTTACCGTAAGCCTCTATTCCCTGGTGGCGGGATTCCCTGTCCCCATCCTGCTGGCATTGATGGTAAATAGTGTAAAAAATACCAAATTCAAGAAACTGACCCAAACCGTCACCTATATGCCGCACTTCATATCCACAGTGGTATTGGTGGGCATGCTGTCCTCCTTCCTGTCTCCCAGATCCGGCTTTCTGAATCAGCTCTTCGCCGCGCTGGGCGGGCCGGAGAGCCTCTATTACATGGGCAGCGCGAAAGCATTCCCCCATCTCTATGTGTGGTCCGGCATCTGGCAGAACATGGGATGGAACTCCATCATATATCTTGCCGCTCTGTCAGCAGTGGATCAGGAGCTCCACGAAGCCGCCATGGTAGACGGTGCCGGTAAACTGAAAAGGATCCTGCACATCGACCTGCCTGCCATCCTTCCCACGATGGTCATCCTTCTCATCATGAACGCCGGAAGCATCATGAGCATCGGCTACGAAAAAGTCTACCTGATGCAGAACGACCTGAACGTCACCGCCGCCGAGGTCATCTCCACTTATGTATACAAAATCGGCCTGGGGCAGCAGCAGTACAGCTACTCTGCCGCCATCGGCCTGTTCAACAATGGAATCAACTTCATTCTGTTGATCATCGTAAATAAGATTTGCAAAAAGATATCCGGCTCCAGCCTTTGGTAGGAGAGTCTGGAAGCACTTTTGGACGAAAGCCCCATGGAGCGGGCGCGAGGTATGATCATGAAGACATATAAACGCACAAATATCTCCCCAGCCGCGAAAAAACGACGGCGCTTCACACAGGATACCCTGTTCGACCTGATTGTGTCACTGCTTCTGGCATTTATTATCTGCGCCTGCGCATACCCGATCTGGTTTGTGCTGGTGGCCTCTTTTTCGGATCCCGCCTATGTAAACAGCGGAAATATGCTGTTTTGGCCCAAGGGCTTTACCCTTCTGGGGTATCGGAAGGTATTTGAGGATTCCCGGATATGGATTGGATATGGCAATACGCTGCTCTATACCCTGGGCGGGACCGCGCTGGGCACATTGATCACGATGATGGCGGGCTATGCCCTGTCAAGAAAGGAGCTCCCTTTCCGAAACCTCCTCATGGGGTACTTCGTATTCACCATGTATTTCAGCGGCGGGCTGATTCCTTTCTATATGGTCATCAAGAAGCTGTCGCTGACCAACACCCGGACGCTGATGGTCATCATCAGCACGGTGGCCGTCTATAACATCATCATCACCCGCTCTTTTCTGGAAAGCAATCTCCCGGAGGAGCTGCGGGATGCCGCCAGGGTGGACGGATGCGGGAATGTACGGTTTTTCGCCAAAATCGTGCTTCCCCTTTCCAGGGCGATCATTGCTGTGCTGGTTCTTTATATCGCTGTAGCCTACTGGGATTCCTACTTCAATCCCATGATTTTCCTGACGGACAGATCCAAGTATCCCCTGGCTGTCTATCTGCGGGAGATCCTGCTGACAGCCGGAACCGGAGCCGCCAATTCCGTGGCTTCCGATGCCGAGTCCGCCCAAAGGCTCCAGACCATGGTACAAGTGATAAAATACGGGGTCATCGTGGTCTCCACACTGCCTATCGTCTGTGTCTATCCCTTCCTACAGAAATATTTCATGAAGGGTGTCATGATCGGTTCCATCAAAGGCTGATACCTTTGCCACAAAAGGCTGGTATATATCAAAAAACAGTAACTACAGAACAGATTAAGGAGGTAGAAGGAATATGAAAAAGAAAATGCTTTCACTGCTTTTGGCGGCGGCGCTGCTTACAGCAAGCGGCTGCAGCAATCAATCGAATCCGTCGCCCCAGGCATCGTCCGATGACGCGCCCGCATCCCAGGACATGTCTCAGCCGGATTCCGGTCAGGAGGCGTCCCCGGAAAAGACCACCTTCAAGGTGGCCGTGATCCTCCATCCCCTGAACAAGGACGAGGACATCAACAACAAAGAAATCTACAGGCTGGCGGAAGAAGCCACTGGCGTCCATATTGAATGGATTCCGATTTCATCCGCGGATGCCGGAGACAAGGTGAACATCATGCTGGCCTCCGACCTGCCCGATGCCTTCCTGGGGCTGGTCGGAGAGACTCAGATTGCCAACAACATGGATTCCTTCGCCAACCTCGCGGAAGGAGATCTGCTGAAAACCTATGCCCCCCATGTGTATGCCGATTACGAGACGATCCATGGCGGGCTGGACTCCCTGACCTGGCCGGACGGCTCCATCCGCTCCCTGATGACCGGGCGACAGACCAGTTACGAAAATGATGCCATGGGAATCATGTACATGAACAAGGCCTGGCTGGACAAAGCCGGAAAATCCATCCCCACCACGACGGAGGAATTCCTGGATGTCCTCAGGGCCTTCCGCGACGGAGACATGAACGGCAACGGGGACGCTGCGGATGAGATCCCTTTCGAGCCCTCCCAGAGCGACTGGTGCTCCCAGATCATGAATGCCGCCAATCCCTGGGGCATTGCAGGCACGGAAGCATCCGATGCCTCCGCTTACAAAATGGTACGGGACGGCAAGGTCGTCGGTACGATAAACACGCCTGAATTCCGGAGCTTTCTGGAATTCTCCCACCAGATGATCGAAGAGGGGCTCCTGGATATGGAATCCTTCTCTCAGACCTCGGAGCAGTACTACGCAAAGCTGAAAGGCGGCCTGGTAGGCTGTTACTATTCCTGGACTCCAAACAGCGACATGAGCGATGATGCGGCGGCGGACTATGTGCCGGTGGGCCCTATCCAGGCACCCGATGGACCCGGATACGTGAAAACGGGGGCGCAGGATCAGCTGGCGGCAAACCTTACCGGTTTTGCGATTACCAGCCAATGCGCGGACATCCCCCGGCTTCTGGAATGGTGGGACTATATGTCCAGCACCACGGAGCTGAAATACATCTCCCGCTTCGGCGTTCAGGGCGGTGCGTGGGATATCGATGACAATGGGGAGATCTATGAGAAGATTCCCGATGGCCTGACGGATGATTTCACCATCGAAGATTACAAGTATACCTATGCAATGGCCGATTACGGCCCCCTCATCCTGAAAAGCGAAAACGCAAATGTGCTGGAGGATGTCGCCTGGACATCCTGGTACCGGATCCAAAGCGTAGATGTGGTGCATGATTACTGCATCCCTGTAGAGAATCAGATTCCCACGCGCTTCGTTGACCCGGAGAAGACCGCGGAAAGGACTTTCATCGAAACCGAGCTGTTCTCATACATCAAAAATTTCACGGCCACAAGCATATTGGAGGGCTTTGACGACGCTGCCTGGGATGCCCATCTGGAACAGCTGGAAGCGCTGCAGTACAGCACCTGGCTGCAGTGGTATCAAGATCTGTTGGACAAAAAATTCTGAATTCCCAAAATAAGCCAAGAAGGAGGGAGCCATGGGGCTGCCGCAGAATCGAACGGATACGGCAGCTCCATCACAAATTGACCGAATGAATATCAAGCAAGCAATCGGGATGGATGGGGCAAAGAAAGATTACCTTCTCTATCCGGCAGCGATTCCGCCCCATGAAAAATCAGACTATATCGTAGATGTGCTCTTTGACCGATTCCGCTACCACAGCGGAGAAGGGGACATGTGGCCACTGACCTGGGCGGAGGACGATATCATCTATGCGGGTGCCGGAGACAACAAGGGATGCCCCATGAATCTGTGGCGCATCCAGACACTGCGCTTTTCTCCCTCCGCCCTGACCAACACCGGCCAATGGAGCATGGATATGATCAATCCTCAGCCGATACCTTTGTCAAAATACTGCCAAAATCCAAAGGCACCCTATGTAAAGCCCTCTGGCCTTCTGGATATCAAAGGCGTATTATATCTCAGCATAGAGGCGCAGAATTATGGAAATAATCCTCTTTTCTGCAGGCAGCAGAACCTGAATGGCTGGATCGTAAAATCCATGGACGGAGGCAGGACCTTCGACCCGGACACCACGCCCTGCCACTTTTTCGAAGGCAGGCTGTCCTCCTGCCACTTTCTGCAGTTCGGAAAGGGATATTCCGGTGCGCGGGACAACTTCGTATATGCCTATTTCCCCTGCGACCTGGAGGATGGCTGCAGCTATTGGGAGAACAATGACGCTCTGCTTTTGGGGCGGGTCCCCGCCGACAGGCTGACCCATCGCGAAGCCTGGGAATTCTATTGCGGCGCGGATCCCTTCCATCCTGCCTGGAGCCATGACGGTGAAAAGGCCGCTCCTGTATTTTCTTATTATAAAATGACCGGCGCCAACCACGTAGCATATAATCCCGGCATCGGCAGATACCTGATGGGAAACTATGGTTTCGTGGATGAAGACCTGCGCCCGCGCCCCGTACACCAGATGCGCTATCCGGAATCCCATCTCAGTCAGCTCACCTTATTTGAAGCCCCTCAGCCCTGGGGGCCCTGGCGGTTATTCTATCGAAACGACAACTGGGGCACCTATGGCGATTATCAGCCCAATTTCCCCACCAAATGGATGACAGCGGACGGGTGCATCGTCTACATGGTCTCCTCCGGCTCCTGGGATGACTATAATTTCGTAGTACAGAAGTTGGCACTCAAGACAAAAGGGAATCCCGATTTTCCGGAAGCGGCCAGGCATTTCCGATACCAGCCCTGACCATCCGGACCGGATTGTATGCACATTCTTTCTGCCGTGCTATGCCACAGGGCACGGCAGAAAATCTGTGCAGTATGCAGTCCTCATCAATCCGGCGGCTCACCTGTCATTCTATGTGCGCGGCAAAATGTCCACAGGGGACGGAAGTGTATCTATAGACTCAGGGGACGATCTTCAGAATGAATCCGATGCCTCCCACGCTGCATCCCGCATCCAGCTTGCTATTATAGTCCATGTTCGTGATGAAAAGGGTGTTTCCCTCTGCCTGGCAGTTTCCGTTCCAGCTGTCCTGCAGCGTGATATCGCCTTCAAATGTCAGGGTGATTTTCCAGCCCTCCCGGGCTGCGTCCGCAGAGTTCGTAATCGTTACTTCATACTGATAATAGGTTTCGTTGTTCTGCTCCCAGGAATTTACCACCTTGCTCTCCACTGTCAGGTTGTCCGATGTCTGGCTTTCTTCCCCCGGCACAGTTCCTGTCGTCTCCGCCCGGGAAGGCAGTGCGCTTTCATTTCCCATGCTGTCGGCATCGATGCCACCGTCCTGCATCCCTCCTGCGCCTGCACCGTTGTCCTGCTTTCCTGCATTCCCTTCGCTTCCCAGCATATCCAGCAGCCATCTGCCGGAGTCGCTTAAGTCCTCCCATGCGAAGCCGCTGTCCTTGCCGCAGCCGTTTCTCAGAATCGCGGAGGTCTCCGCCTTGTCCGACAGGTTCCAGGCCACATAGCTGATGCCGCAGTCGTCCATGACCCGCACCCATTCCGCCGCCTGTGCCGCGTCGATTCCGCCATTGCCGCTGGCATCGCAGATGCCGTATTCCGAAACAAAGACAGGCAGGCCATCGGCTACCGCCTGCACCATGGCACCCCGGAGGGAATCCTTATGGGTGGCGGCATAGAAGTGCAGGGTGTACATGATATTGCCATATCCCGTGATGGGGTCTGCCGCCGCCTGATCCACTTGCTGTGACCAGTTAGGCGTGCCCACCAGGATGATGCCGTCCTCGTCCTTCTCCCGGATGGCGGCTATGACCTGTTCCGCATAGGATTTTATCTCTGCCCAGGAGGTGGCTCCGTTGGGCTCATTGCAGATCTCATATATTACATTATCGTAGTCGACATATTCCGCCGACATCTCCCGGAAGAACGCCTCCGCCTCCTCCAGATAGGCATTGGGATTCCCATCCGACAGGATGTGCCAGTCGATGATGACATAGAGCCCGCAGTCCGTGGCATATTCCACGCCCTCCCGCACCAATGCCTTCAAATCATCCTTATTCCCGTCCGTGCTGTATCCGCCGCCCTCCGCAGTGTACATGGCCAGGCGGACCACGTCCATCCCCCACTCCTCCTTAATCTGGCGGAAGCACGCTTCGCTGACGTACTGCGGGTACCAGGCCAGGCCGTGGGTGCTGATTCCCCTTAGCCGGACCGGATTGCCCTCCTCGTCCACCAGTTGCGTCCCCGCCACGGACAGGGCGACGGGCTTCCCTGCGCCGGGATTCGAAGGGGTGCCCGATGCTGCTGTTCCCTCTTTTCCAGGATTTGTCTCCCTGTACGGCGCTCCGGCTTCCGTGCCTGTGAATTCTGCCGCTCCGGCCTTCGTACCTGTGCCTCCTGCGCTTCCCGCTTCTGTGTCTGCTCCTCCGCTCTCCGCGTCTACGCTTCCCGCTTCTGTGCCTACACTTCCCGCCTCTCCAGCCTCCGTACCTGCTCCTCCGATCTCCGCGCCTGCGCTTCCCGCTTCTGTGCCTACACCTCCCGCCTCTCCGGCCTCTGCACCTGCCCCTCCGTTCTCCGCGCCTGTGACCCCTGCTCCTCCCGCTTCTGTGCCTGCCCCTCCGGCCTCCTCCCGGCCAGCCTGCGGGGGCAGAGCCTTTTCTGTCCCCGCACCTGCCCCTCCGCAGCCCGTTGCACAGCATATCCCTAACAGCAGCACAAGGCCGCAGATTATAATGCTCCTCATGGCATCCGTCCTCCATCTCCATATGCTTTTCCAGGCAGCCATAGTTTTCCCTCCCCATATAACAGAACACCCCTGATTGTACCGCATAGCTCCCTTATATTCACGAGCGGTAAAATGTGCCGCCAGACCACGGCGATCTGCCGCCAATCCAAGATGCTTTCCCCTCGCGAGTCTGGTGACCTGGCCCCACCAACGGTGGTCAGTATAGATTCTAGCAGACCACCACGCTTTGTCAAGCCCACGGGAAGCCGCCGACCTTCCAATACGGCCTTCCGATGCATACCTTCCGATATGGCCCTAAGTCCTTGACAGCCCGCGGCCCCATGTCTTATGATATTGGTAACAGAAAATCGCAGAAGGAGGACGCTATGTCACTTTACGAATTGAAAAACCAAGAAATTTCCATCGCGGTGGAAAGCCTTGGCGCGGAGCTGAAATCCCTGAAGAAGCTGGATACCGGCACGGAATACATGTGGTGCGCGGACGCCAGGTACTGGAACCGCACCTCACCCATCCTGTTTCCCTTCGTGGGAAGCGCCAAAGACAAGAAATACCGCACCAAGGGGCAGACCTACTCCATGACCCAGCACGGCTTCGCAAGGGACATGGAATTCGAGCTGCTCTCCCGGACGGAGACTGAGCTCTGGTTCGGCCTGGGCTCCAATGAGGAGACCCTGGAGAAATACCCCTACGCCTTCTTCCTGAAGCTGGGCTATCGCCTGGAGGGGAACAAAGTCGCCGTCCTGTGGCAGGTAGAGAATCCGGGCACAGAACCCCTTCCCTTCTCCATCGGCGGACATCCCGCCTTCAACTGCCCCATCCGGGAGGGAGAGGCGCGCCACGACTATTTCCTGGACTTCGGCGACATAGCCCAGGTAAACAGCACCAGAATCAGCGAAAACGGGCTGGCCTTAAACGAGAGCGATACCTATCCCCTGGACGGGGGCAGGCTGGCCCTCACGGACTGCCTCTTCGACCACGATGCCTTAGTCATCGAGGACAACCAGACTCCCACAGTCTCTCTCTGCCGCCCGGATGGGAGCGCCTATGTGAAGGTCACTATGGACGCTCCCCTGTTCGGCGTATGGTCCCCCGCGGGCAGTCCCCCGGCCCCCTTCGTGTGCATCGAGCCCTGGCACGGCAGGTGCGACGGGGAGGACTTCACAGGAACCCTGGAGGAGCGCAAATGGGGCAACCGAATCGCTCCCGGAGAAGTCTGGAACGCCTCCTATACCATAGAAGTATCCTGAAATGCCCCGCCTTCCCGCAGCAGTCTGCCGGATATGTGCCTGATATGTGCGGCGCTTCCCGGGCTCCCGGCAGGTTCCGGGGAAACTGACCCAATCTGTCTGAAAACAGCCTGAATCAAATACCCCGCTGCAAGCACGGCCGCTTGGCTCATTGCTCGCGGGAATAAAGTATATGACATGACGAAAAGGAGTTAGCAGCATGGATAAGAACACGGCTAAAATCACGGAAATCAGGAACCTTTGCCAGGAAAAGCAGATCCGCATGATCGATTTCAAGATGACGGACATCGACGGCCGCTGGCGGCACATCACCATCCCGGTGGAGCGGTTCGGGGAGGACACCTTCACCTACGGCATCGGCTTCGACGGCTCCAATTACGGCTATGCGCCCATCGAGAAGAGTGACATGGTGTTCCTGCCGGATCCCGCCACCGCCTACGTGGATCCCTTCGCCTCGGTGCCCACCCTGACCATGTGCGGCAATGTATGCACCATCGGCCAGGACGGGAACAGGCCCTTCGACCAGTACCCAAAGAACGTCAGCCTCCGCGCTGTGGAATACATGAAGGAAAGCGGCATCGCCGACCGCATGGTGATCGGACCCGAGTTCGAGTTCTATCTCTTCGACAGCGCCCGTTTTGAGGTGACTCCCAGACAGTGCGGCTACCGCATCGACACCAGGCAGGCGGACTGGAACCACAGCCTGGACACCGCTGGTAACAATGGCTATGAGGTGTCCCACAAGGGCGGCTACCACATCTCGGCTCCCCAGGACGTGGGCTACGACCTGCGCAGCCGCATGTGCATGATGATGGAGGACTGGGGCGTCCGGGTGAAATACCACCACCACGAGGTGGGCGGCCCGGGCCAGATGGAGATCGAGGTGGAGCTGGACGACATGCCCGCAATGGCGGACAACACCATGATCGTCAAATACATCATCAAGAACCTGGCGGCCCAGGAGGGCAAGACCGCCACCTTCCTCCCCAAGCCTATCTACCAGGAGGCGGGCAGCGGCATGCACGTACATATGCTGCTGTTCAAGAACGGGCTGCCCCTGTTCTATGACGAGGAGGGGTATTCGGGGCTGAGCAGGACGGCCCATTATTTCATGGGCGGGCTGCTGAAGCACATCGCCTCCCTGTGCGCCTTTACCAATCCCTCCACCAATTCCTTCAAGCGCCTGGTGCCCGGCTTCGAGGCCCCGGTGACCGTGGGCTATGCCACCTCCAACCGCAGCGCGGTGATCCGGATCCCGGCCTACGCCAAGTCCCCGGAGGCCAAGCGCTTCGAGCTGCGCAATCCGGATGCCACGGCCAACCCCTATTACGCCTACGCTGCGATCCTCATGGCCGGTCTGGACGGCATCGAGAACAAAATCGACCCGGCGGCAAACGGCTGGGGGCCTTACGACTTCAATCTCTATACCCTCTCACCGGAGGAGCAGAAGAAGATCAAGGGGCTGCCCAAATCCCTGGACGAGGCCCTGGACGCCCTGGAGGCCGACCACGAATACCTCACAAAGGGCGGCGTGTTCCCCCAGAGGCTGATCGATATCTGGGTGGCCAGGAAACGGGCGGAGCTGCGGCAGATGGAGCAGATTCCCCATCCGGCGGAGTTCAATATGTACTATGACTTGTAATCATTATGGTAAAGAAGAGGCCGGGAACAGGCAGATTGCCTGTCCCCGGCCTTTTGCTTTTGTTTTTGCTTTTGTATTTCCGGAAAATATTTCTCCATGCCCCATCTCTGAGCCGCCAGCCGCAGCGCCCCCAGAACACACTGTATAAGCCCGGAAACTACCTGGCCGGAATCCGCAGCACCTGGCCGATGCTCAGCAGGTCGCTGGTCAGCCCGTTCAGGCTCTTGATCGCCTCCACCGTGGTTCCGTACCTCCGGGCTATCTGCCACAGGCTGTCCCCGGGCCGCACCGTGTATTCCGTGTACGACGGGCCCGACTGGGCCGTGGGTATCCGCAGCACCTGCCCCACGTCCAGCGCGTCGCCGGTCAGCCCGTTCAGGCTCTTGATCGCCTCCACCGTGGTTCCGTATCTACGGGCTATCTGCCACAGGCTGTCCCCGGGCCGCACCGTGTATTCCGTGTATGACGGGCCAGGGGAGGGGGATGGCCCGGGCGAGGGAGAGGGACCCGGGGACGGCACGTTCTCACCGATGCCCAGGTATACGTCATAGAGCTTGCGCCAGGTACTCTGCCCCACGATGCCGTCCGCCGCCAGGTTCATGGCCCGCTGGAACGCGACGACGGACTCCCTGGTGCCGCTGCCGAAGATTCCGTCCTGGGCCGGGGCCGGGACGCTGGCATAATATTCCGATACCACGTTCAGCAGATACTGCAGGGTCACCACGTCCTGCCCTCCGGAGCCCTGGCGCAGGATTACATTCGGCGGAACCGTGCCCAGCCCTAAGGAAATCCCTTCGCTGTCCAGCTCCGCCAGTCTGGCCACCGCGCTGTAGAGGCTGGATATCTTGAACCAGGTGGACTTCCCCACGATTCCGTCCGGTGACAGCCCGAAAACGCTCTGGAATTTCGTTACGGCGGCCCTGGTACTCTCCCCGAAGGTGCCCGCCGGATCCGTGATTGCCGGGATGGCGGGGTAATTCCTGCGGATTCTGTTCAGGTAGGTCTGGATGGTCTGCACGTCCAGCCCTGTGCTCCCCATCCGCAGAGGCGTCCCCGGATAGGAGGTCAGGCTGCCGGTGATGATGTCCGTGCTGGCCAGCTCGATGTCCTTCGGATAATAGGAGCGAAGAATCTGCAGCGGCGTATACCCCTGGTTGGCCAAAGTCACGGTGCCCCACTGGGACATGCCTTTACAGGTGACGGTGGTGCCGTTGCAGAAGGAGGTGAAATAGGGCACGTTCTGGCCCTGTCTGCGGACGTATTCATTGAAGACTCTGTCCACGATCCTGCTGACGGACTCATAAATGGGCCGCCCGTACACGAAATACTGGTCATAGGCCGTGCTGTTCGTGATATCGAAATTGTATCCTTTCGACCTGTACCACTCCGTGTAGATACGATTCAGGGCAAACGTGACAATGGCATGAATGTTGGCGGTCAGCGAGGCCTCCGGCCAGGTGGGATAGATTTCGCTGCTGGCCACGTTCTTCACGTAATCCGGGAAGGACACCTGTACATTGGAGACATTCGCGCCGGGAGGCCCCAGATGCACCGTAATGGGGTTGGGGATGACGACTTGCCGCAGAATTTTATCCGTCGAACCGACAGTTCCGCCGTCCGCCCGGCCTGCTCCGCCCTGATTTCTCCGGGTTCCCATCGGATTCCTGTCCGCAAATCCCCCCGTGCCCGTCAGGCGCGGCATCGCCTCCGGTTGCAGGCTGCCGTCCGTCGGTCTGCCCTCTTCCATCGTTCCGCCGGCACCCGGCGCTCTCCCGGCATCTGCCCGTCCGGTGCCAGCCGTTTCCCTTCCGGCTTCCATCGGCCTGCTGTCCTCTGCCGCGCCACTTCCGTCCTCCGTGTCGGCCCGCCCCACCTGGCCCCGCGCCTCCTGCATGGCCACGGCAGGCTTTCCTACGAAAATCTTCGTCTCCCCGGGACGCCTCTGCCGCTCCTGCATTGGCACCATGGCAAGGGGCAGCACAGCCGTCTCCCGGTCATAAACGGGTATGTTGGATACATAGATCGTGTCGAAGCCCGCCTTCTGCGCCAGCACATTGTAGCTTGCATATGGCAACCCGGAATAATACTGGTTCTGGGAAAAGCTCTTATCCAATGTCTCCAGAGGCACAGTCCCGGTCTCCCCGCTTTCGTCCGTGCGAAGCTGGTACAGGCTGTTGCCCTCATCGTCCAGCACCCTGACCTGTACGCCCTCCAGAGGCAGGGCTTCATGGGCAGTCCGCGCCTGTATGGTCAAATATCCAATCGCCATAGTATGGTTCTCCTGATTTCCTGTCATACATAGGATATGATGATAACGGTTTACATGTGTATGGCGATGGCGGGCACACGGAAATCAATTTTGCAAAGCAGCGATCCGAGGTATTGATAATATATCGTATAAAGTGTAGAATTAAGAAAGAATGCCTGATTTCAGAAGTCTCTATCAAAAAAATAAACCCAAATCCAGGAGGTATCATCATGAAAGTCTTACTGATCAACGGAAGCCCCCGTCCAAAGGGCAACACTTCCATCGCCCTGCAGGAGATGGAGAAGACCTTCGCAGCAGAGGGCATCGAGACCGAAACCATCCAAATCGGGAACAAGGACATCCGGGGCTGTATCGCCTGCGGCAGATGCGCAGAGCTGGGGAAATGTGTCTTCAACGACATGGTAAACGAAGCGGCCCCCAAATTCCAGGAATGCGACGGACTTGTAATCGGAAGCCCTGTGTACTACGCTTCCGCAAACGCCACTCTGGTGGCCTTCCTGACCAGGCTCTTCTACAGTACCTCCTTTGACAAGACCATGAAGGTAGGGGCCAGCGTGGTGGCTGCCAGGAGAGGCGGGCTGTCCGCCACCTTCGACGAGCTGAACAAATTCTTCACCATCAGCGGCATGCCCGTGGCCTCCAGCCAGTACTGGAACAGCGTCCACGGCAGAGGGCCGGGGGAGGCGGCACAGGACGCAGAGGGCCTGCAGACCATGCGCACCCTGGCAAAAAATATGGCTTTCCTGATGAAGAGCATAGCCCTGGGGAAAGAGGCTTACGGCCTGCCTGAAAAGGAAGAGCACCTCTGGACGCATTTCATCCGCTGAAAAGCATCCGAAGAGATGACTGGCAGTCGGCACCGGAGCGGTTAATGCCCCATGCGGCACATTTCATGCCATGGCGCTTAAGATATATCCCCATGTTCTCCGATATAAATGTAAAGGAAATCACTAAGCTCGAAATCACCTCGCCAAGTGATTTCCAGCTTTACATGTGTAAAGGAAATCACTAAGCTCGAAAACACCTACATTCTTCCGGCCGGGAGCCGCCGGCAAGATATGACAGGAAAGGAGAATGGCCATGGCAAATATGATTGAGACAGGTTACGCTGCCGCAGCCGGATTGAGCGGCACACAGAGCACCGCTGTCAACGGCAGGGAAAAGGCGGACAGCAGCTTCTCCGATGCCATGCTGGAGAAATACACCCTTTCCCCGAAAGACATGTCCCTGACAGAATACAAGCTGTACATCCGCGATAAAATAAGGAAGCTTTACACCCACCCCTCCCAGAGGCGGGTGGAGTGGCTCATCGACATCACCGATGCCGCTTACAGGCGGATGCAGACAGACCCTCTCTACGAGCAGCAGGTCCTGGACTATCTGGCCAGGAACAAGGCGGCCAACACATACGGCCATGCGCCGAGATTCGTGTTCATCCACATAGACGATACCTGGGAGAAGTGCTACGGCTATGCCTTCGGCATGCAGGACGACTCCCGCGCCAGGAGGGCCGCGGAGCGCAGGCGCATGGCGGCAGAGGCCGCAAAGAGGGCCCGCCGGAAAAAGCTTTTAAAGGAATATCTGAAGAAGCGGGCGGAGGCCAAGAGGCTCCAGGATAAGCTGCTGAAGAACCAGATTCTGAAGAACTGGCTGGAGCACGACCGCCTGACCAGGAAATGGATTGACCAGAAGCGGATGGCCCAGGAAATCAAAGAGCAGAAGAAGGAACAGAGGCGGATACAGACCCGGGAAGTCAAAGAATGGAGCGAGGAACGGCAGGCGGAAGCGGCCCTCAACGCCTATGAAGCCAGCATCATCATGATGATCCGCCAGGAGGAGCAGCTTTTTACCTGACGAGGATCCGCAGGGGCACAGGGATAGGTGCCCCTGTTTCGTTATACCGGGGCGTACCGGAAGGAAGGAGACACACAGATGCAGCACAAAATCCTGATTGCGGAGGACGATACGGACATCAGCCGCCTGCTGTCCAGGATACTGGAAGCCCAGGGCTATCAGGCTCTCCAGGCATTTTCCGGGACGGAGGCCCTGTCCCTTATCGAGCGAGAGGAGCCGGACCTGCTTCTCTTAGACCTCATGCTGCCCGGCCTGTCCGGGGAAGAGCTGCTTCGTAAGCTCCGGGAGGAGAGGCGCTATAGCTTCCCCGTCCTGATCCTCTCCGCAAAGAGCGCCCTGGGCGACAAGGTGGCCCTGTTAAAAAGCGGGGCGGACGATTATATCACCAAGCCCTTTGAGCCCGAAGAGGTCATCGCCCGAATCCAGGCCGCCCTCCGGCGGGCGGGCAGCGCCGGCAGCCTTTCCGGGCAGCAGCCGGATGCGCTGACTTACGGCAATATAAAGCTCTATACGGACTCCCGCAGGGTGCTGGTAAATGACCGGGAGCTGTCCCTGACCGCCCATGAATATCAGCTCCTGCATCTGTTCCTGCAGTCCCCGGGAAAGGTCTATTCCCGGGAAAGCCTTTACGAGCTGGTGTGGGAAGGCGGCTATTACGGCGAGAACAATACCGTGAACGTCCATGTGAGCAATCTGCGCAGGAAGATCAGGGAAGCCGATGCCTCCCGGGAATATATCCGGACCGTGTACGGCATCGGCTTCCGGCTGGGGTGATTGCGATTCTACCAGATGCCCTCCTCTTTTTCCACTATGATGATTTCTATGCCTTTTTCATCGAAGAGCTTCAAATCGTCCTCGGACGCGTCCCAGTCGGTGATCATGATGTCCAGCCTGTCCGCGGGGCAGATCGAGACGATGGAGTCGAATCCTATCTTTTCCCTGGGGAACAGGCCTATAGTCTGTCTGGCGCTGTCCATGACCGCGTTGAAGAAGCTGATGGCGGCGGTCTTCTGGATCGACAGGCCGAACTGCGCCGAGATAAAGGCGGATGTGATGAAGCATTTGTCGAAGCGCAAGCGCTTTATGGTCTCAATTGCTATGGCATCGTAGCAGTTTCCCTTGTCGTCCATCTCGCCGCCCAGCAGGATCACCGAGATGTTGTCCCTAGTCCGCAGTTCCTCCGCAATGACGATGGAATTGGTCACCACTCGGATTCGGATGCCGTCCGGAAGATTCTGCGCCATCAGGTAACAGACGGTAGCGGACGTCAGGAAGACGACGTCGTTGTCTTGTATCATGGACACTGCCCTGAGGGCGATCAGCAGGTAATTGTCCCTGACCGTCTCTATATCCCGGATCGTCTTTTTGGCAGGCCTGCCCAGAGCCACCTGGTGCAGGGGCAGCGCCCCGCCGTGGGTCCTTTTCAGCAGCCCTTTCTCCTCCAGTATCCGTAGGTCTCTTTTTGCTGACTCGTAGCTGACCCCGTACTGTTCCTGGATGTCCCCGGTGGTGATGCTGCCCTTTTCCCTCAGCCAGGCCAGAATCGCCTGATGCCGTTCTTCAATGAACATACTTCGGTCTCCTCTCTTTTCGATTGTCCAAATGGATACATGTATTGTTTGTGACTGTATCATAGAACAATCGTTAATATATGTCAATACATTTTTACTATATCGGTTATTAACATTATCTATCGTTAATCAAGATGTGAATACGATATTGAATAAATTTTTGTTTTCTTATTAGATACATAGTGATATAATATACATGATATAGGGCACGCTTTAACATTTCTGCGATGTCACTACCATGCACCACGAAAACATAATATGCTTACCAGGGGAGCCGATAGGGTGTGAATACCTCCGTTTCCGAGCCTTGAACGGAAGGATGAGTACATATGAAGAGTTCATGGTGCTGCTTACTTTTGCAATTCTTATTGTCGCCATTTTGGAATATGTCAACC
>OFGG01000948.1_pt1 | contig 21503 bp, 17 predicted proteins | sample 1521701 | NCBI WGS metagenome assembly OFGG01 (sample SAMEA3504081, study PRJEB24116) | mouse gut metagenome | biome: mouse gut; feature: mouse-associated habitat; material: faeces | place: Denmark | collected 2011
CGGCCGCCGGCCGTACGCTCCGGCGGACTGTTCCGCTGCGGGATGTTTCCAAGTAGCTTTCCGCTTACTTGTATTATATATCGGTCCAAAGTGCAGATACTTTATAGCCGGAAAATTATTTTTTTACACTTTTTTTGTAACAGATCAAAATCTGTTTTTTTTGAGTTCCAGTTCGGGATATACTGTTTCCCTGGAGATTCCCATTCCGCGCAGCCATTCTGTCACTTTCCTGCAGCAGCTGTGATCAATTGTAATTTTATACAGAAAGACCGGATTTTCGTCGTGCCCGGCAAAACCTTTCCGCATCATTTCCTTTTGCACCTCCTCCAGTGAAATATAATCAAATGCCTGATTCCCCCTTTGTCTCTGCTTACTGATTTCAGGCAGTGTATAAAGATTAAACGCCACAAAAGTACCGCTCTGTGTCTGAATCCTTGCATTCAGACGTGAAGTCCGGACAGCAACCGGAAGACAGAGGGGGATATTATCAATCCGTTCTCTCTCATAATTATCTGATTCCTTACATGCGGCAAAGATATCATCAAATTCTATATTCCCGAGCAGATAAGCGCCAAAATTGATTTCATTCTGCCGGGTTGAAAGATTTGGCACAGAATATTCCAGCTACTTTTCCGGATAAGGAATATTATTTTCAATCCATGTCCCTGCATTCTGTTTTTTCAGCTCATCACGCCGGACCTTACACTTTTCCCGAACTATTTTATTATATTTTTTTGGCTGCAGAAGATATAGTGAGACATTTTTTCTGCTCTCCGTTTCTGCAGATTCAAAATAGCTTTCCAGTGCAAAATACAGCGCAGAAAATGCATTCTCAGACCAGTCCAGCAATGATGTGGAAATAAAATAGTGCTGCATAAGTGCCAGATAATCCGAAATTGTAAACCGCACTCCCGACAGCATCTCCGGTGCCCCGTCTGCCCAGTGTTCAAATTCTTCAAACTGACCATGCTGATATGCGCGAAGAGATTTGTATTCCTTACATCTCTCCCCGCTATAATTTCTCATAATACTGGGAACCAGCTTATATGCGTCATCCGGCTGCCCGCGAAACCATATCGGCTCTTTCACATTTCCATTCTGCATCTTTTTCTCACAATACTGCAAATAAAATAATAATTCTTCTAATGAACGAACATGAAATTCCCAGATACCATTTATAAATTCAGCCGTCTTTTCTTTTACAGGGATTTCCGGTTCCCAGAAATCAGTACCTGAATGTTCTTTCTGGTATAGTTGCATACTCCTGTTTATACCTGAAAGCTCTCTGAATGATTTCTGAATCTGAAAATGCTGTGCCACTGCCAGATCAAACCGGATCCGGGCGTTTCGATACTGGCTCCACACCTGTGGATTATTTGTAACGTATGATTCTTTCTTCGGCTCGTTTTCGTCCGGCAGAATACTGTTCAGAAGAACATTATACTTATCATAAACGCTGTTCCGGAGATCTGCACAGATTTCCTCCAGTCTTTTTCCCCATTCTGTATCTTTAAAACTTTCAGGTTTTGTGTTCACATCAAAACCTGAAAGTACCTTCGAAAATACAGTGTCATAAAACGGTATGACACAAAACTTTTTATTGCTTATTCCAAAATCTTTTACACATTCTCCCATAAAACACTCCCACCAGGAATAAGCCTCAGAATATGCGGCTATCCATTTTCCATAATCAGATCTTCCTCCAGCTTCGGCGCTCTTACCGTTCGTAAAAAACCAGGCATACTTTTTCACAAAATCATTTTTATAACTATCCAGTTCTCTGTTCTTCCAGATGTTATTTGAAAAATGTCTATAAACAAAACCACAGCGAAGCCATTGGGCTTCCTCAAGCATATTCTGATCAAAATCCCCACAACTGGAATCTCTCCATGCCTGAATGCAAAACAGAAGATAATCATCCAGTGACATGGACGTGAGTGAAACCATTGCTATATCACACCAGGCTTCCTGAACAGCTCCCCACAAATTATCCTCAATAATTCTGCGTGGTTTTTTATTTCGCGCATAACCCTGCCTTAATGCAGTAAACTGAGACAGGCAATATTGTTTGTGGCATATACAATATTGAAAACGGTCATACAGCCTGTCAAATGCTTTCCGGAAGTATGGTCCTTCCCTGATATCCGACAACAGCTCTATATTATTCATCATTCCCCTCTTAACTTCCTCATGAGAAAATATCCCTGAGCTGTCCTTCGCACACAGTTTCATCAGATACTCGCATAATTCATTAAAAAATTTAGCAGAACGGTCTGTCATACAATAGTCAAAAAGCTTCTTCAGATATTGTACACGTGTATCCTCTTCACCACGACCTGCCATATTTTCATTGCGCCATTCCCCTGATTCTGACTGAACAAACTTTAAAATTACATCGTCAAGCCAGTATTTTCCGGACTCCTCTGCATTTGTTTCCGTTATTCTATTCGTAAAAAAGATACTGCGTGCCATCGGTGACAATCCAAAAGCGTCCGGAGCATTTCCATCCGTTCCCTCTGTCAGTAACTTCTTCAGTTCAATATCAACCGTACCTTCTGCCGATGTATATAGCATCTGATTAAAAATATGAATAAACTGCATCTTTAAGCATTCGCTGATTACAAAACACCCCATCAGATAATTTTTTTTCCCGCGACTGGGGAACCGCATAATGGAAAAGCTCATGCGTCAGATACCTGAATCCTCTCTGCGGATCAAAAATAATTGATGCCGGTATATTCAGATTAATCACTCGCATCTCATCGTTATAACCATACTCAAAATATAGTTCTGATTTCACCTGAGGTACGGTATTTACAGTGACAAGAGGAACCAGATCGGACTGACTGTTTTTTCCCTGCATCAGGTAGATTACTTCCAGAATGATCTTCGCAAATCCATAATAAGTGTGAACCAGCAAATCATACTGACCTGTCATCCGAAAATGACAGCGTGGAATATCCAATACCATCCTGCTGGATTGTGAAAGATGATAAACCTGCTGTTTGAAAGCATTCGTAAGATCGCTGAAATCCTGCCACTGCCTGTCCTGAATGCTCTCATCTCTCAGATCCTGTCTGCCCTGCCTTTCAATCCACAAAGATATCGCATGAAGCACACCTTTAAACTGATAATGAAAATCTGCAACCCATGTCTGATTATAAGCACTTGAAACGGTGCTAAGATAATCAGCATATAATAAATCCAGCATATCAATGGCACCTGCAGAAGGGCGAATTAGTTTCTCCATATCTCTGCGTATTCTATTATAATATGAATTATTACTATCTTTTTCTATTGAAATACCAGTTTCTGTGATCTTTCCTTCTTTTAACAGTAAATCCTTATCCGCCAGCTCTCTCCATTCTTCCCAGCCTTTATTCTGATTTATCATATTATCAGGATTCTTATGAGATACCCCGACCATAAGAACAAATGACTGCAGATCAATCTTATTATAAAAAATACTACCTTCGATCTCTTTTCTGTCCAGCAGCAGCTGTGTATTATTTCTCAGAATGGAACGTAATTCTTTTTTATATTTTCCTTTTTTATCTTTTTTCGCATTATTCAGTATGCCCCCTTTCTGCATCTTTTCAAGAATGTCAGAAGCCGGCATCTGAATTATAAGATCATATTCTCCCGAAGAATACAATACCCTGCATTCATCCGGGTCACAGTCCCTGATGATATCTTCGACCAGTTCTTCAGCCTCTCTCCGATTTTTTAGTTTATCATGCACTGAAATCTGAACAGCACCGCACCCTTTCACCCTTGGAAATATTCCATTATTTTTCCCGCAGAGATTATCAGGATCTCTGTCAAACTTAGTGGCAATCGTTGTATTTGACGCAAGAAACAGCATTGCGTCTTTTCTTCCACTCTCTATCTGAAGTTTCATATGCTTCAGATAATCAATAATCAGTAATATATCTGTATACTGATTGCAAAGCCATACAATTCCTATCTCTGTGGCATTCAGCGCTCCATAAACTTCACAGACCAGCTTTTCGGATTCTTTCAGCCCTTCGTTCAGATCATCTGTTATACTCAGAATCTTCCCGCGAATCTCCGGCAGCAACTGGAAAATATTAATTTCTGCGAGAACTTCATTTGTCACAGACAGGAGAGACAGGCAGAAAAACCGTTTTTGAATCGTTTTTTCATCCGGCACCCTGTAACACCAGCATTTATCCTTTGTATTAAATTTTATTTTCTGCTCATTGACGTCACCAATTCTATACAGCAAAACATTCTGTCTTCGTCCAAGATGTTTTTTAGCCAGCCCGGAGACATCATGATACTTCCGGAACGAATCCACCGGAATAATTTCAAGCATATCAAATTCACCAAAAACTGTGTAATGACATCCATTACTGTCTGTCTCTTCTTTTGTTTCTTCTGCCGGTTTTCCATTATGTTCCGGATAATCTATCAGATAATTGAAATAACTGATACAGTCTTCATAGTTGTAGCGGTACCTTCTGGCATACTGATATAACTGAATCATGTAGCCATTTTGCATTCGTTCTTTTTCCATTTCAGACTCCTTATGCACAACTATTCTATATTTGTAGTATATTGTCGTACAATAAAACATGGATTTTACACTTATCCCGCAAAGTGTAAAATCCATGCATGTATAAACAAATCAGCTATAATACTGAGAAGAATCCATCAGATGCCCGATATGCCTCTGTTCTCTCTCGTCCCACTCGTACACATACACCTTACGCGGCATATTCGTACGATCTTCAAAATAACTCCCCGCACGACGGACACCTGTTTTGACGTAATAAGCATTTTCCCGCTTTCCTGATCCTGTTTCATCCAGATATGACATTATTCATTTTTACCTCCTGTCTTTGTCATTTTATCTTAATACCAATGCTTACATACGTCAAGAAAAAATTTCTGGAAAATCAGTAAAAATATTGTAAATATGAACAATACCAGTGGATTCCTGACCAGGTCATATTTTATATTTCAATTGAACTATGGCAGACTTCATGTTACAATTAATTTCAGTACATAGTTTCAGTAATATTTTGCAAAAGGCTGAGAATCATTTTTTACATTATAATAATCGGCAGACCGCCGTTTGCATACGCACATTATGATATGAAATGAGGTAGGACAAATGAATGTTCTTGCAAATAATCTCAGCGCCCTTGGCGCAAACCGCCAGCTTGGCATCCAGACGAAAGATCTGGAAAAAAGCGCCAGAAAATTATCTTCCGGTTTTCAGATCAACAAAGCGGCGGACAATGCCGCCGGATTAAAAATTTCCGAGAAGATGCGCAGTCAGATCCGCGGTCTGGAGCGCGGTGAGAGAAATACCACAGAAGGAATTTCCTGGATCCAGGTAACAGACGGGGCAATGAGCGAAATGCAGGATATGCTCCAGCGACTGGTTGAACTTTCCATTCAGGCTGCAAATGACACGAACAACGTGGAAGACCGGTTCGCAATCGATCAGGAAATCACTGAAATAAAAAAAGAACTGAACCGTATATCCTTAGAGACCGAATTTAACCGGCAGAAAGTTTTTGACAATTCCAGCACCATGATGTACATATCCTCGGATACTCCTCCAAATGACCTGTTGATTTTTAACTCTTCATATGACAGTCTGACTGGAAAAGCGACTTACGGCGGATTTGTATTTCATGGGGAGCGAATTTTATGGGACCAGGTGGATCCAGGCATGGTACAGATCGATGCGTCCGGCAAACAAATCTTTAAAGGCGGAAATTATACCTATACGAATCCTGCAACGGGGCATAAATTTCAGTTTACCTGCAAAGACGGCGATGAAGTCCCTGTTATTACAAGGACCCTGAATATTTCAGCCAACGGCTCCGGCATTGTCATCGACGGTATGCAGATGAGCTGGAGCCAGCTTAAGGATGAAGATGATCGTTCATTCGGCATTGGAAACATGCATGGTGGTTCCTGGCATATTGATTATATGGGAACAACCATCGATTTTTTCACACCTGACACTGTCGACAGCACTTCAGATATGATTGAGACAATCAACAAAATGCACGACGGCAAAGTAAAATATACCTGGCAGATTACTACTGTCGGAGCTGAAAATGAAACTGCGGTAAAGTCTTCCGTAATGCAGAATCTGCGTGTTTCCCAGGCACTGGCTGACAGTCTCGGTACTTCCACAGACGTACAGTTTCAGGTAAAGGCCGGCAAAACAGATCCAGATCAGAACGGAATCTGGCTTGCCGACAGCAATGGAAACGCGGTCGCAGGCTCATACAAATCATGGGCGGACATGGGAATCACTTCCTGGGAACAGGGTAATGATATCAGTGCGCTCAGGACTTATACTTATAGCGACACTGATGGAACAAACGATACATTTTTATCATTTAATTTTACATTGTCTGACATTACCAGTGTGGATTCTGTGATTGACGGTCTTGACGGAATGGTGATCAGTGGTAAAAATATCAAAACTGACTACCAGCTCACATCCGGGATTGATCTGCCCGCAGATAGTAACATTGAAAGTTCCACACATACTAATCCTACCGGTACTGTAACTTTTCCGGAAGAAAACGCTCTCGGCCGTGATTTTGACACGCAGCAGATTTCCAATATGGCAAATGCTTCCAGTGCTTACGATAGTACTTCCCAGTCGGCCACTGTGGATTTTGCCGGTACAGACGGAAGTACTGCGATACAGTTCCTGGCAGATACCAAAGATGCAGAAGATCAGATGAAAAAGGATCTGGATGCTTATGCAGACTATGTTCTGTCTCAGAAGACGACACTCCTTTTGGCAGGACTTTCCCCACAGCTTCCGGATTACAGTCTTAAAGACCTGGTTGGCGCCGGAAATATCTCACAGCCAGGACCGTTTACAAATGACGTAGTTGCAATTGACAAAAACAATAACAATAATATGATAACAACCGGAAGACCCGGTAGCACAGATGGCAACGGTTCTGCACATCCCGGAGCATTTATTGATTTTCAGAACCTTGGTAAACCCGGCGGATTTGAGCTGAAAGATCTGATAGGAACTGGTTTTAATTCCAACTGCAAAACCTGTACCAACCATTACAGCGTTATGTTTGTCTATGCTCCGGATGGACCTGATTATACAAAATCATCACAAAAAACTCCGATTACCAAACCAGACGGCAAACCCGGAGTGCGCACCGATTATCTTATGCAGATTAATGTCGCCTCGCTGGAAGCGAAAGGTATAAATAGCGGTCCGGACCTGACAAAAGAACTGATAGACCTGTTCAAAAAGGGAGGTTATGATTTTCATTATACCCAGTATGCTGCAGAGGACAGTAAACTTTATATTTATGATTATCGCACACACTGGTCGGTCGATTACAGCTCCTTTGGAACTGAACCTTTTGCAATGGGTGCCGATACTTTTAAATTCACATTTAAAGCAGATTATACAGGTGCCAGCGGCAGTCTCCCGGAACGGAAATTTGACGCCAGTTTTAAATACAACTATAGCGATATTGCTAACAGTATCTCTGTCGATATGAAAGCAAATCCTAACGCGGGTGAATATGTAAAATTAGCTTCTCCCAATGGTCACTACTCTTATGTGAAATATGATGCCTCCAACCCGTCTCACCAGAATCAGGACCGGTATGATCTGGATATTACCTATAAGAATGCAGACGGTTCCAGCGCTGCAAACTACGACGAGATAACAAAAGAATATATCCAGAGCGCAATAAAAGAAATGACAGAATCTGTCAGTGTCCAGCTCCATGCCAATGATTACACAAAAATGGATGTCAGCGGACAAAATAAACCAAATGTCGCAATACGAACTGTTTTTAAATCCGTTCTCACCGAAGTGCGCCAGCCGGAATTTATGCACATCCAGTTCAGCAGCAGGTATCACGATTCCCTCCGGATTCCTAAAATCCCCATGAACACAATTGTTCTTGGAATCGTTCAGAACGGAACCAAAACTTATGCGGAATCACAGGCTATGATCAGAGCCGCACATTATGCCATCGATTATCTCTCTGACAAACGCGCTATGTACGGTGCTTACCAGAACAGACTGGAACACGCTTTCAATTACAGCGCTAACACAGAAGAGAATTCCCAGGCTGCGGAATCCAGACTTCGCGACACGGACATGGCCAGCGAGATGGTTGCCTTCTCCAAAAGCAGAATATTGAGCGAGGCCGGTCAGTCTGTCTTATCACATGCAGTAAAAATGAATGAAAATATACTCTCTCTTCTGAACTGAAAAGTAATTGCAAAAAGCGTAAAGCCGGTGTATCTAAAACTCAGTACACTGACTTCACGCTTTTTGCGCCGAGAGAACAGTCCAACAGTCCACGGCGATCTGTTTACTTTTTATTATCCATAAACTGCGGCTCTACATAATTCATTTTCTGCATATTTCTATAGTATTCTTTCACAACCTTCTGGTTGTCCTTCACCTGTCTGATCTGTTTGCGGATTGTCGAGAAACGGGCTTCCACCTGCGATTTATTGCGCGCTTCCACCGCCTGAATCTCCACGCTTTTCTCTGTAATCTCTGCAATCAGCTTCTGCATCGTGCGAATCTCCTTCGCATATCTGCCACGATCCGCATTCAGCTGACCGGATACCCGTTCATAGAGAGTCTCAAAACCCTCGTCAAGAGCATCCAGCTGATCGATCAGCTCCGCCTTCTTCCCAACATTTTCTTCAAATGTCTCCGGAGTCAGTTCAGGGTCTTCCAGCCAGTTTTTCTGGTCTCTGCTCAGTTTTAAAATTTCATCCAGCACCCGGCTTTTCTTTTCCAGACTCTGAATCATGATTTCTATGTAATTATCCGGCATAGATTCATCCTTTCTGATAATTCAAACAGGCGCAGACGGAATGTCTGCACCTGTCCTGCTCTGTCATTCTGCATTCTGCATAGCGGAAAGCTTCATAACTTCTTTCCATGTATCACGCATTGTCCGCAGATGTGTCAGCACTTCTTCCAGGATTTCTTTGTCCTTTTTGACATTTGCTTCCAGCAGACGCTGCTTCAGATATACATATACATTGTCAAAGTCCTGCGCTGTGGCATATCTGCGATCAAGGGTCGCCTGAAATTCTTCTATAATATGCTCAACCTTAACAATATTATTATGCGCTTTTTCTATGTCATTCGCCTCCACCCCGACGATTGCAATGTTGCAGAACTTAATCGCACCGTCATAGAGCATCAGCGTCAGTTCAGCCGGTGTCGCAGTCATAATCTTACTGTTCGCATATGCTGCATATCCGCTCTGGTTTACCATCTGGTTATTCCTCCATCTGTGGCAAGTTTGTTATCGCATCATGAGCCTAACAGGCTGGCCAGTGAATTCTGCTGTGACTGCAGCTTCGCAAGCGCAGTCTCCATCGCGGAAAACTTCTTATAATAGTAATCTTCCATTGAGGTCAGCTTCTTCTCCCACTTGGTAATTGTCTCCGTGTAGTCACTGTACTCGGAAGCCATTTCTTTGTCATTGTACACTTTATAACTGCTGCTCAGGCTCGTCGCCTTCATTTTTTTGTCGATTGAATCGTAGAGTCCCTGGGTGAGCTGCTTCATAAAGTCAACCACTTTGTCCGGATCTTCCTTGATCGCCGCCATAAGCTTATCTTCTTTTCCGGAGACCGCGGAATCGTCCTCGTCACCATTGATATGGAAAGCATTGTGCTCGTTTTTGGAGGCATTCAGAAAACCAAGTGTCATAATGCCAAAGTCGGAGAGACTGGTAGACTTTCCATCCACAGTGTAGGATTTTGACATTGCCGATACCATTCCCGACATCAGGCTTGAAAGCGTATCATCGCGGCGGAGCAGGGATTCCTTGATCTTCTCCTCCCACTTCTCAATCTCCGTTTCGCTCATCTGGTCTTTTTCCTCATCTGTAAGCGGCTCGTAGCCCTTCGCGGAATCCGCATTGTACAGAGAGGTAATCTCGTTAATCAGAGAGTTATAGCTTGTAATGAAATTCTTGATCTTGTCGTAAAGTCCCTGGGTATCTGTCTCAACATTGATGGAAAGCGTCTCATTCTCCCCCGTCACCGCTTTCGCCGAGATTGACATCCCGTTGACAACAAATTCATTTGTGCTGGAAGTATATTCCGCGCCGTTGAGAATAATCTTCGCGTCGCTTCCATCAATCCGTTTCATTCCCTTCTCTTCCGTCAGACCAAGAGCTGAAAGCGCATTCTCTCCATTCGCATCCAGCGACTTCAGGGTAAAGTCGTTCGCGGCGCCCGTCTCCTTGGAATTGATAAAGAGACGCCCGTTGGAAGAGTCAAAATTCGCCTTGACGCCTGCCTCATTGAGCTTTTGCGTAAACTCCCCGATGGTCATGGAACCTGTGACATCGATCTCTGTCGTTTTTCCGCCTTCTTTATCCGTCACACTGATTTTTCCCGAACCGCTATAACCGAGATCTGAGAGTGTGGTTCCGGATCCTGCCTTTTTCCCGTCCTCCGTCTTAAGCTCGGCTCCTGTCATATATCCGGTCTGAGCGATAGAGCTGATTTTCAGCGTCTGCACACCGTTTGCAACATTACCGCTGATCGACACGGAAGCCTTGGTGCTGTCAGATATGGTTGCCTTATTCATGCTGTAACCATAGCTGTACCGCATGCTGTCAAGACTTGTATAAAAACTGTAGATCTTTGTGTTGAGCGATTTCCATGCATCCTGCTTCCAGGACAGCTTTGTCTGCGCCTTTTTATATTTGTCTGTTTTATAGTTATAAGACGATACCAGCGCCGATATAATCGACTCAGTATCCAGTCCTGAATTTAACCCTGTAATACGTATAGGCATATGTCTTCCCTTCCTTTCCCTGTCTACATCTTCTCATCCACCAGAATTCCAGCCACTTCCCAGACTTTTGCAATCATGTCAAGCGTCTGTTCCGGCGGATATTCCCGGATAACTTCCTTCGTAGCCTTGTCAACAATCTTGATTGTTACGCGGTTTGTCTTGTCGTGAATTCCAAATACAGCTTCCGATTCCTTCATCTGACGGTTCAGCTCGTTCACTGCTTTTTTCAGCTGGAGATTCTGTGCGGCGCGCTTTTCTTTCTCCTCCGCTTCCTTTGCATTCTTCTCTTTCCAGGTATCACGCTGCGCGTCGTGCAGCGCCGGATTCTGCGCCGTTCCCTGAACTATGCTCTGCCCCGTGCCCTGTACTGTCTGCTGCGCAACGCTGCCCTGTGCCGGATTCTGTTCTGCGGATGACACGGCCTTTCCACGACCTTCCCGTACCGCCGCCTGCTCTGCTGAGCGCAGTGCATTCTGCTCCGCCACAGACCCCGGCGACATCTTCTGTGTAACCGGCCGTGGCGCCGGCTGCTGCGTATCCTGCATAAGAACATGCGCTGCTGTCTGTGACGCCGGCTGGGGACTGGTCTTCGGAACTGCTGCCACTTCAGGATGCACAGGCGTTACTGACGGTGCTGCCGAACTTCCCTGATACGGCATTCTTCCACTGCCTTCTGCCTTCCCTATCTCCATTTCTTACCACCTCCGTGTGATATTCTGCTCGTCATTTCCGCTCCTGTCCGCACACAGAATACCTGTGCACAGACGGATGCTCTCTAGTTTCTATATCGGAAGCATAGCTGTATTTATTAACCTGCGATCAGAAAAGATTCTTTAAAGCCTCCACCGCATCGATACTCAGAGCCGCTTTATTTTCATTCTGTATCTGAAGATATACTTCTTTGCGGTAAATCGGAACCTCCTTTGGCGCTGTGATTCCTATTTTCACCTGGTCGCCGCGAATTTCCAGTACGGTAATCTCAACATTGTTATTGACAACCAGTGATTCGCCTTTTTTACGTGTTAATGCCAGCATATGCTATTCCACCGCCTCCTCTTTTCTTCCCTTTAACGCTTCGTATATTCTGAACTTTACAGGGTAGTCATCCTCGGCGATCATCTGGCAGCCTCTGCAGGTATCCGTATTGATGACAATGGGTGCTTTCAGATTGACAGACGTCTCTTTGACATCCGGCGCCGCTGTCACCGTCACCAGAAGACAGGTGTTATCCTCCTGCAGTTCTCCCAGGGAAAGCAGCATTTCCTCATTGACGGTCAGCCTGTAATCCGGCTTTACCGCAGTCGGATGCATGACCGGAAAAGCCACCCGCGGTTCATCCATGGACTGCAGCCACATGATGGAATTCTCTTTCTTTTCCTTCTCTTCATCAAATATCAGGGCAAATTTCTGCAGTTCGGGAAAACCAACCATTCCGTTTTCCATATGAATGATTTTGTCCTCCTCGATATCTATTTCCCCGAAAAGTCTTGTATCCGCTTTCATCTATCCCTCTCCTGTTTCCTTTTACTTCTCTTTAAGGTGCAGTACAGTCCGGGCTGCGGTATGCAGGTATGCCCGGACTGCCGATACACGTTATCAGATATAATTCAGCAATGTATTTTTATTGATTTTTGATGCCGCCTGCAGGGAAGCCTCATAGGCTGAGTATGCCGCCGTATAATCAATAATAATATCCGAAAGCTCACGATCCTCGTTCGTCGATTTCAGTGTCTCGACGGTAGTCTGCTGATTCGACATACGGTTTTTAATCAGATCAAGGCTCTGTCCCTTGCTTCCGACGGTTGTGAGTGAAAGATTTATTTTTTCCAGATAAACATCGCAACGGCCAATATAACTATTATAGAGCTTCTGCATATTGGTGTTGGCATAATCGCACTCTTTATTTGCCGCCTCCAGCCAGTCGTCCAGCTTTTTCTGGCATTCTTCAGAGGAATATTCCTCCATTTTCTTCATCTCTTTGAGACGCTTTACCTTATCATTGGCATCGATGGCAAACCGTACGGCATCCATCAGCGCGTCCACATCTCTTCCAAGAGAGGCGTCAAAGACGTCCGACGCATTGGTATTGACCGTGATAGTCTGATTAGCAGCCACAATATAATTGATATCCTGGTGAATCTCATTGCCATCTTCGTCAAATTTTTTGTAGACAATCTGATTCTGTGGATCCGTATTATTTTCACAGTCGTAATAATACTCCGGGCGAAGCTCACCTTTATCAAATCCCGTTTTGTTATAACCCACGGTGACATCCGCCTTTTTGCTCCTGATATCCGCGGCGACATCATCAGCAAGAACCAGCTCTCCGCTATCCTTTAAAAATACGGCTTTCCCGTCTTCTATCTTATATTCATTCTTATGATCAGGATCTGTGTTCGCGGCCGCCCAGTCCTTCTCGCTGTCATAAATCGTCACTTCTATTTCTTTTTCATATTTTGTTCTTCCGTCCGCATCCGTGACAGGATTCCCGTCTTTGTCGAGCACAGGCGTCGTTCCGGGCTCCTGAACAGCTGAGAAAAACGAATACTTTATCTTTGCTGTCGTGGTGGCCGGATCTCCCGGATTTGCCCCCGGAGTCTGGGTCTGCCCGTCAAGGCTCTCAATCTCCCCGTAGCTCAGACGGATCCTGTTAAAAATCCCTTCTTTCGGGTCCGAGATGCTCCCCGTCAGCACTTCATCTTTTGTCGTCGGCATTGTCACCTGATCAGAATAATATCTGTGTTCCTCAAGCGCATTGTAAGAAAATCCCTGTTTGATGTGATAATTTGTATTCGGATCATCGACCATAAAGGTCAGCTTCTTGTTTGTCCGGTAGCCGGTAAATACCGTGCGCCCTGCATAGTCCGCGTTTCCCTCCGCATATACCTGTTCACGCAGCTTTGCGAGCTGGGTGAGAATGGTATCACGGTCCTCATCTTTCAGGTAATCGTTATCGCCGTAGTCGCACTGGGTGCGGATATCACGGAGAATATTTTCCATGTTTTTGATGGCCGTTTCCGTGACGCTCATCCAGGACTCCGCATCCGGAATATTTCTCTCATAATACTGCTCGATCTCGCTTAAGGTGGAGCGGAAACGCAGCGAACGGATTGCGATAACCGGATCTTCAGATGGACGCTGTATTTTCTTCTGCGAGGACATCTGATGATTCAGCTTATCCACGTTGATTTTATTTCCATTGATATTATTTGATGTGTTGTGCATCATCATATTATTGGTAATACGCATATGGTCTGACCTCCGTTTTCTTATACGCCTGTCTCAAGAATCAGTCTGTCGTAAATCTGAGCCATGACAGAAATCATTTTGGAGGAGAGGTTGTAGGCATTCTGGAATTTAATCAGGTCAAGCGCCTCCTCATCCTCATCCACTCCCGACACAGACATCCGCTGACTATCAATCGTGTACGACACATTGGAATAGTTCTCGTAGAATATCTCGGATTCCTGTGTATCAACCGAAATATCGGCGATCATACACTCCAGGAAGCCCGCCGCGGTCGCGCCACGGAAAATAATGGTATCATTCTTTAAAAGTGCAAGATTTTCCATAAGGTCGTACGTGTCGACACCCGATCCTGTAATATCTGCCGCAGTTGCACCCAGCAGCCGCGGATCACGGCAGACACTGGATACACAGATATTCGCAGCTGTCAGCTTGTAGTAATTGTCGGTACCACTCCCATCCGCCGCCGCCGGATTGCCTGTAATCAGATCTGTCTTTTTACCGTCAAAAATATATTCCTTCCCGGATATCTCGTCTTTTCCAGTAAAAAATGCGTAATAATCTGTCTTTTTGCCGTCCAGATCCTCTCCTTTTTTGAGGATATCATTGAACAGGGTACAGAAACTGCGCAGATATTCGTTCAGCTGTCCCTGATAATACGGAATCCCCATTGAATCGATCGACGTGCCGATCGACGCGGGACCACCGATCGCTCTGTTCACCTCATCGCCGGAGAGCATATCCTCCATCTCAAAGGTATAGGATACCACCTTCGACGGGTCGTTCGGATCTGTCTCATAGGTAAAACCACTGTAGCGGAAGTTCTTTCCATTAATTGTCAGCAGACCGGATTCCGGCATTGTCATACCCGCAACTGTCGTGATATTGGGATGTTCAATCTTTACGCTGCCGTTCTGAATTTCGGTTATGACACCGCCAAAGTTGGAATTATTATTACCGTCGCGAATATCAAACAGCGCCTTGAGAGTTCCGGACATATGGCTCGCTCCGGCATTGAAGCTATTGCCGGTATCGCTCCAGCAGATATCATACAGCCCGTCAAGATCAGACTGGTTGATACGGTTCTCCCTTGGAACACACTCCAGCGTATAGTAATCATAGGTATTAACCAGCAGCTGTCCGCTGACTCTCACACTATAGTAGGTTCCGCCCAGAGGGTTCTCAGGATCATTGCTGTTTGGCACCATCTCCTCCGATACCTCAATCGGAACAATTTTAGAGAGCTCATCAACCAGAAGCGCTCTCTGGTCACGCAGCTCATTGGCATAGCCTCCCTGTACCTCAATGACATTAATCTGCTTATTCAGAAGCGCAATCTTCTCTGCGATCGCGTTGATATTCTGCACTGTGGATTTGATCTCCTCATTTGCATTATTCTGAACCTCACTAAGGCCGATTGAAAGGCTGTTAAAATATGTTGCAAACTTCTGGGCGTCCGCGATAAACTGCTGGCGCACATTTGCATCACCCGCCTGATTCTTCAGGGAATCCACGGAATTAAACATTGTATTTAAAATAGTCTTAAATCCTTTTGACGATACACCGTCATCCAGAAAATAATTTTCAATCTGGAGCAGGTAATCAAGTCTTGTCTCATACAGTCCCACATTGGGCTGGTTAAACCAGTATTTTGCATCATAATACTTGTTGCGGACCTGCTTTATGGATACGGTTGTCACACCGGTTCCCATCGTACCGTATTTTGTGTAAGTGCGGAGCGCATCCCCCGCAACACGGTTCGCCTGCTGTCTGCTGTAGCCCTTTGTCTGTACGTTTGCTATATTATTTGCGGTAGTATTGAGAGCCACCTGGGATGCATTCAGTCCCGATGACGCGATTGTCAGTCCAAAAAATGTTGACGGCATAGATCCACCTCTCTTAGGCTATTCCGATGTATACGGTTACTTTTTCTCTTATCCAAGCTGCGTAATCAGATGCTCGATCATCTCGTTTACCACATTGATAAACCGGCTGGACGCATTGTACGCATTCTGGAATTTGATCATTTTTGTCAGCTCCTCGTCGGATGACACACCGATTACCTGCTGTCTCTGATTATCAACAGACGCAACACTTCCCGCAAGGCTTGACGCCGCGGACGAATAGATATTCTCAAATGTCGCCATCTCACCCGACATCGCGATATAATAGGTCTTGATACTGCACGGTCTCGGGTCTCCCGGATTAAGGGTCAGATTTTCCCTGCTCCATACCTCCTCCGAAAGCTTTAATGCCATCGGCTGGTTGACATCCCCGTTTTTCATCAGATGGGGAATCAGAGCCTCATAATCCACCAGCTCAGAGTTAACGCTCACACTCTGTACCGTGTACTGTTTTGAGGTATCCTCCGGATCTTCCTCGTTATAAATATAATAGGTCTCCCCGTTCGCCGTCACTTCCGTGTAACGCTCCGTCCCACGCCTGGTAAAAAGCTCCCGCGGAGGCAGCTTCATATCTATGCCGTAAGAACAGTTATTGACATCCAGTACCTTTGTGTCCGCGTTAATCGTATACTGGGTTCCGTCCGCCGCCGTCGCCGTGATCGGAAAACCTGCCCCGGTCCCGTACACCGCAGACGCCGTGTCATTCGGGCAGAATACATCGTTGAGCGCCGTGATCACACCGTGCATCAGCTGATCGAACTCCGCCTGCGCTTTCATCATGACGGACATTCCCGCGCCATTATTGTATTCATCGAGCGTCTTGCCCGTCACATCGGTATAATTTGCCACCTTATCGCCCCGCGCAAGTATCAGGGCTTTCAGTTCTCCCATATCATTGCCGTTCGCCGATGAGATATCATTTTTAAAGTTGAACACATTGACATAGGAATCCTTATTCAGATTCGAGAGATGCGGCCAGTACGGTGTGAGAAATCCCGTCGACGGATCTCTTCTTGACGCCATCGCATAAACCCGCGCCCCGTCGACAAATTCCGTTCCCTCAATGCTCACCTTCACAACTCCGTCCGCCTGTTCAGTGTAGGTGATATCCACAAGACTCGAAAGCTCGTCAAGCGCCAGATCTCTCGCGTCGCGCAGTGTCATCGCAGTCTCGAGATCCCCGGCCTCAATACTTAAAATCGCTTTGTTGAGCTCATAGATGCTCTTGCCCAGCTCATTGATCTGATCAATATCATCGGAGATCTGTGTATTGATATTATTCTGGTAACTCTTAAGACCGTCGTAGATTGCCTTTCCCCTGCTGATGAAAAGCTGTGCCTTCTGAAGAACCAGATTCTGATTCACGCTGTCATCCGGTCCCTTATAGAACTCCTCGAATGATTTCCAGAAATCCTCCAGGGCTCCCTGGAACGCCACACCCTCCAGCTCCTGAAAATAAGTCTCAACTTCGTACGCCGCTTCCGCTGTGGCCGAATAAAAAGAATAACGGCCCGATTCGGACCGGTAAAGCCTGTCAAGAAACACATCTCTTGTATGTACCACATCGCAGATCTGAACTCCAAGACCCGACTGCTGTTTGCTGATAGCCGCCGTCGTATTAAATGTCAGATAATTGCGATCCCCAAACATCACCTGCTGACGGACATACCCCGCGGTATCCACATTCGCAAGATTGTTCGCCGTGATATTGAGCGCGTTCTGGCTGCTCTGCAGACCTGAGACGCCGATAAATAAAGTTCCAAAACCATTTGCCATGGCAGTTTCCTCCCTTCAGCCTACTGTTTTGCATCAAAACCGCTGCTTCCAAGCAGCTCGCCAGTATTGTAGGCATTTTTATTGTAGTTTGCAGTCTCTGGCGCCTGCCGCATGCTTCTCAGCAGCGTAAGGTCGAATTCCACCATTTCCAGTGCCTGTTTCAGCAGAACTTCATTCTGCTGGTTTATGGTGCGCATCTGTGTCCCCACTTTCAGAAGCTGCTCCTGCTTTTCCTGAAGCTGCCTCTGCTCCTCGGGCTGTTTTTCGAGATAGCCGATCATTTTTGCAATCGTCATGTCAGACGGTTCTTTTCCAAGAACCGTCGCCATATCATTCAGCACCCGCGTCCTTTTATTTGAGAGATTCAAAAGCATGCTCGCCGCATCCTGCTCCTGTACCGTGATCCTGCCAAGCTGTTCGATATCCGCTCTGATCACGGCGTCCTTCTTGGCGCCGCCCAGCTCTATCAGCGCCTCATACTGCGCCTCTTCCTCTCCCAGGACCTCCAAAAGCTCTTCCATTAAACTAGCCACGTTCTGCCCTCATTTCCTATAACATCAGTGAACGGTACCGCTCCAGCAGTCTGTCTGCAAAATCTCCTGCATCGACGCTGTAGCTGCCGGAATGAACCTTAGCTGCCGCTTCCGTGACCTTCTCTTCCCTGATATCGGGAGTCTCTGCCAATGCCTGCTTTGCAATCTGGTAATCACGCCCAAAGGAAGAAATCTGTACCTCATCCCTGCCGGCCGGTGTCTCCGCCGTCCTCTTAGCGCCGGCTGCCCTGCCTGTGCTGTAAACTGCTGCCACCTGATTATAAGCTTCTATACGCATAAATGGCATCTCCTTTCTTCCTTGAAATCACTTTATAGTGTTTATATCGGACGATTTATCCTTTTCATTAGCCACAGGAAAAAATAAAAAGAGAAGCCCGCCGGCTGCCGGAACCCGACCGGACTCAGCTCTCAATACGCCCGTCTTTCATCCTGATCACGCAGTCTGCCATCCGCGCAATCAGGGGATTGTGCGTGATCAGAACGATTGTCTGACAAAACCGGATTCCCGCCATTTTCATGACTCCGATCACATCATCACCTGTCCTGCTGTCAAGATTACCTGTCGGCTCATCTGCCAGGATAACGGACGGCCTTATAGCCAGGGCACGGGCGATCGCCACACACTGCTGCTGCCCGCCGGAGAGATTAAGCGGCAGTCTGTCCAGTTTCTCATCCAGCCTGAGCAGACGCACAATCTCCATAATAAATTGTTTATCCGGCTCCCAGCCGTCCATCAGAATCGGAAACACAATATTTTCCCATACATTTAACACAGGGATCAGATTATAATTCTGAAAAATAAAACCGATCTGTCTGCGCCGGAATATCGTCGCCTGTTCGCTGCTTAACTTTTCAAGCTGCGTGCCGCCAATCCGTATACTGCCCTCTGACGGAATATCAAGACCGCCCAGCATATTGAGCAGCGTGGATTTCCCTGATCCTGACCTGCCGGTAATCGCGATAAACTTTCCCCTCTCAATTTCCAGATCCACACCGTCCAGCGCTTTGACCAGAGTCTCTCCTTCTCCATAGTATTTTTTCAGTCCGGTCACCTTTATAATCATTTCCATAAATCCCGCCTCCATACAACGCCTGTTTCTTTCATCCCTGTCTCAACAGTAACAGACAGATATCAAAACAATGGTACGGAAGAGGTACATTTTTGCAACTTTTCCAGCCTCCCGGAAAGATGATACTTCACTCCATAAACTTAAGCCGCTCCGTAATCGTCCCCTTTCTCACCAGTCCCAGGCCTGCCTGCGGAACTGCCACAGCCAGCAGAATCAGAACCGGCAGAAAGATCCACAGAGGCGCCAGTGTATACCGGTAGACCATGCACCAGGTATTCATCCCTGAAAAAATCACCGGCATGCCGAACCAGGTAATCAGAAACGTCGCCGGAACCACAAAAGCCACAATCTGCGCGACAAAAATCATCCCCTCCATGAAAAGCAGCTTCCTCAGCTGTCCCCCCGTGACGCCCAGACTCTCATACATAGCAAATTCCCGCCGCCTTCCCAGCATTTTTGTGAGAATCGCATTGATAAAATTCAGCAGTCCGATCATCAGCATGACACTGCCGATCATCAGATTTACAATAATCACATTCCACCTGGAATTTTCAAATCTTTCCTGATATTCTTTTCTGGATCTCACATAGATCCCCCGGTTTGTCTCCGGTTCGCGACCGTCCGGAATTATCCCGGATGTCTCCTGCTTTTCCGGAACCATCTCCACCGCAAGCTGGCGGTATGCCTGCCCCGGAAAAAGTTCATCAAACACGCTCAGCGGCACATAGTACAGAAGATGAAAGACCGCGGCAGGGCTGTTTCCTCCACTCAGTATGTCAGGATCGCCGACCGCCACCGCCATCACCTCAAATGTACGCCCGTTCAGTTCAACCCGGGCGCCTGCGGGCAGGGTGGAAAGTTCTTCATCGTAAGCGCCTGCTGTCAGAACATACTCCCCGCTCTCAAAATGTTCCGGGTCAAAAGAACCGTGCGTCAGCGGCTCATATTTCGTAATATAATCGAGAAACGCCCCTTCCACCCCCATAACAATGGCCGTATATTTTCCGGTTTCCTCTACTTTCCGGAACGCAGGATCCCAGTCAGGCTGCCAGTCCATCAGCTGGCGGCGCGGCACACCCTCGCCCTCATCAATATCATTATAATATGCCGTTAAAATCTCAAGAAGTTCTGGCGAAGCCGTCAGTTCCATTTCATGACTTTTAAGCCCGCTCACCGCGCTCACTTCCGGAAACGAGCGCACATGATCCACCATTTCCTGGGTAATTCCCCGGTTTTTTTCATTATACCGCTGTGCGCTGATCTGTACCGACCCGTCACTGATAATATAGTCCCAGGGACAGAAAGCCGCCAGATAAATCTCCTCCTCATAACTGACATAACTGATATAGCTGCCGCAAATCATCACAAACGCCGCCAGCAAAGAAAGCGCGGACAATATTGTCTGACCTGTTCCCGTTTTCAATGACACGGATGCGAGCCGGAGCAGCGTTATGCGCCCTGTACCATTCCGCCCGCCCCGCCCGGAACGCGGGACATCGTCAGTCAGAACCGCAGCCGGCGTCTGCCGGCAGATGCGGACGGCCGGAATCAGGTAAGCCGGAATAACAGTAACCAGTGTACAGACTGCCGCGGATATAAATGGCTGCCAGCTCAGCAGATATGATGCCGGATGCCCGTCAAAACCTGTCACAATCATGGGAAGCATCCCGTAATAGACTGCAAATCCCAGAAGAAATCCGGGGACCATACCGGCCATGGAGACAAATACCGCAGAAATCAGAAGTATCCTGCTTATCTGTTCCGGCGTCATCCCGGTCATTTTCAGTATCGCAAAATACTGCGTATCCCGCGACACAGACACTTTCAGAATACTGAAAACCATCAGGAACCCACAGAGCAGCACCAGGACGGCAGGCGTATAAAACGACATTGACTTTCCCCGCGCCTGCTCTCTGCTGACTCTGTGAAAGCCCGGATTGATGGTGAACTCCGTCTCTTTTATCCCATGTGTCTGTAAAAGAGTCTCTGCCTGGCCTGTGAGATCGTCCGGCTGATGAAGACAGACACCCAGCGTCACATTTTCTGCCTCATCCGCACTATATCCGGGCAGCAGCTTTTCCGCCTGCTCCGGCGTAATCCATGCACAGGCCTGTGTAAAATTAAA
>OFGG01000954.1_pt1 | contig 21323 bp, 15 predicted proteins | sample 1521701 | NCBI WGS metagenome assembly OFGG01 (sample SAMEA3504081, study PRJEB24116) | mouse gut metagenome | biome: mouse gut; feature: mouse-associated habitat; material: faeces | place: Denmark | collected 2011
ACAAGACGGCCCAGGTAGCGATTCGCCGTCTATGCGGCTATCTTAAAAGAGTTTACGGCAAAAATGTAATTGTCCTTCTCGATGAGTACGACACCCCGATGCAGGAAGCCTGGGTTTACGGTTACTGGAATCATGCGGTGGCTTTTTTCAGGAGCTTTTTTGTGACTACATTCAAGGATAATGACAGTATTGAGCGTGGACTGATTACAGGAATTACAAGGATTTCAAAAGAATCTATTTTTTCAGAGCTGAACCATCTGGAAGTGGTAACAACCCTTTCAGACAAATATTCCACTTCTTTTGGATTCACGGAGAAAGAAGTTTTTCAGGTGCTCGATGAGTTAAACCTCAGCGAACATAAGGCGGGTGTCAGGAAGTGGTATGATGGCTTTATATTTGGAGGCTGTGCAGATATCTATAATCCGTGGTCAATTATAGAGTTTATCAGTAAAAAAGGCGAATATGCACCCTACTGGGCAAATACAAGTCCCAACAGTCTGGTAAGCACACTGATACAGACCGGCGATGCCGATGCAAAGAAAACTGTTGAGGATCTGATGAAGGGAAAAAGTTTTACGGCGCCAATTGACGAACAGATTGTATTTAATCAGCTGGAAGGCAATACAAATGCCATATGGAGTCTTCTACTGGCATCGGGATACTTGAAAGTGACAGGCAGGGAACCCCTCCGCGCAGAGGGAAAGGGAAAACCACGCTGCACATTAGCACTGACAAATATGGAGGTGGCGCTAATATTTGAGGATATGGTCAGGGGCTGGTTTGAAATGGATGTGGAGAGTAGTGCATACAATGAATTCGTCAGGGCAATGCTGCTTGATGACGTGGATTACATGAATGAATTCATGAACAGTATTGCATTAAACAGCTTTTCGAGTTTTGATACGGCTAAAAACGCATCAGGTAATGATCATCCGGAACGGTTTTACCATGGTTTTGTCCTGGGGCTGATGGTAGGGCTCCAGGATCAGTTTGAGATTACATCAAATCGTGAGAGTGGATTTGGGCGTTATGACATTGTCCTCAAACCGTATGACAAGAAAAAAAACAATGCATATATAATAGAATTTAAAGTTTTCAAGGCTTCAAAAGAAAAGACACTGGAAGATACAGTTGCCAATGCCTTAATACAGATCGAGGAAAAACAGTACGAAACATCCCTGATTGCAAATGGTTTTGCACCAGGGCAGATCAGGAAGTACGGTTTTGCATTCCAGGGGAAAACGTGTCTGATTGGAAAATGATATGTTAAAATGTGAGGAAATTATTTAATTTTTAACCATGATTAATTTAATAAGAGATGCCTGCAGCAATTGCTGCAGGTGTTTTTTGATAATATAGAAAATATTTTGTTTCAATACGGTTACGAAACAAAAGGCTACAATTGCCATACCATGCCAGGTGATACAGGATGGTTGACAAATTGTAGATAATTGATAAGAAAGATATTGGCCAATTCTGTCCCTTGTTCATATAGGCAATAAATGATAAAATATAACAAAATATTCCTATACAAAATAACAATGGGAAAAGGAATGATAATCAGGAGTTATCTTTTTCTTAAGAATGTGTATTTCATGAAATGTATTAGTAGATTATAATATATTAAATTTCTACTTCATTTATTAAAATACGGACTATTTATGATTTTATTAACAAATAGGGTGAAGAATATTTTCCTTATTCTTCTCCTATGTTCAGATTGAAGTTGAGGAATACCTGTTTTGCGTTATTACGAAATGTGCATCCCAAAATAAACTATACGTCAAAAAAATTATACTCACGAGCAGTAAAATTTGCCAGAATATGCTAGAACTTTTTATTTTATAGCAAAATTCTTTAATCAGGAAACTGCACATTCGATTCGGTAAATTTTATCTCTCGTGAGTATAATAAGGGGTTTTACAGAAATTCAATAAAATTTGATAATAATCAATTAATCAAATCTGCAGAACAGTCACAGCCTGATGGTCTTAATCATGCTTTCTCTTGAGATGGGATTGGTGGAAATACGCATCTTCAATCGGATGCAAAGCCCGTGACGAAAGTTTTGTTTTGGAAAAAATGGTATCAGAACACTGGTTTTCCAGACCGCAAGGCTTCCTTATAGATGAACTGTATAACAGTGCTCTCCTGTAATGACATTATCCTTAATTGTGCCATCGTCATGTACAACAAGTCTAGTACTCCATCCGATTTGTAACAATACTTTGCATCATTGGAAAAATTTGCTATACTCCATTAAAAACAGTATTGGAGGACGCAGACATGCCACGTTACATTGTCACACTAACAAACGATGAAATACAGGAGCTGAAAGCATTAATACAAAAAGGCGGGAAAGGTTACCGCATAAAGTACGCACAAATACTGCTGAAGCTGGATCAAACGCCGGAAAACAAGGAATGGACGTAAGACCGCATCAAAGATGCGTACGGAGCTTCCTGCAGAACCATTGTAGGCATTGTCCAGCGGTTTGTCATGGAGGGATGGAAGCAGCCCTTGGAAGGAAAGAACAGAAAAATCGCCACCGCAAAGTAACATGGGATGTGGAAGCTCGGATATGTGCTATAGCCTGTTCGGAACCGCCGGAAGGAGCCTTCCACTGGACATTGCAGGCAATTGCGGATGAACTGATCCGTCTGGAAGTAGTCGATTACATTACAGACAGTACTATTTGCGAAGTCATGAAAAAACGAAATCAAGCCGTGGCTTGTAAAGGAATGATGCATTCCGTAGGCGAATGCCGAATTCGTGGCAAAAATGGAGGATGTACTGGAAGTATACCAGCGCCCATATGATCCTTTCCGTCCCGTTGTATGTATAGATGATATGAATAAACAGCTCATAAAGGAAATCTGCATTGCCTATGAGCCGGGGCAGCCTGAAAAAGTGAATTCAGTGTATATGCGCAATGGCGTTGCGGATGTCTTCATGATTTCCGAACCACTGGCAGGCAAAAGAGAGACTGTTGTAACCCAGACCCGAACGGCACTGGATTTTGGGGAAATACTCCGTTATACTTCTGATACGCTGTACCAGCGGGCGGAAAAGATAGTCTTTGTTACTGACAATCTAAATACCCATTCCCCCGCTTCATTATATAAGACTTTTCCGCCAGAGGAAGCACGCAGACTGACAGAATGCTTTGAATGGCATTATACATCAAAGCATGGAAGCTGGCTGGATATGGCTGAAATTGAAATCGGCATTATGAGTTGCCAGGCTTTGGGCAAACCATATGCGGATTTAGAAAGCTTCAGACAACAGGTTCGTACATGGACTATTAAACGTAATGCAGAGTGTGTAACGATTAACTGGCAGTTTAAGACTCAAGGTGCAAGGATCAAACTGGCTAGATTGTATCCGAATATAGTTTAAAAATTGGGCGGATAGAGTACTAGGTCAAAGGTGAAGATCGTGTAGGAGAGCTGCCTGTACCGCTCGTGATTACCTACTTCCTTTGTGACAGCTGGTATACGTACAGTGATATTATTCACGCTTTTATCAAAAAGGTTTCTACATCATTGGTGCATTAAAGACGAACTGTATACTGTATCCCTACGGCATAAAACAGAAAGTCAGTGAGTTTGCCCTTTGTTTATAGAAAATAGATGCTGTTGTCAGTCTCGTGACCGTTGGCAGTCGTAGCTATTATGTTTACCGATATGAGGAAAGTCTCAATGGCATCGATAATACAGTAGTATTGATCAGTTATCCGAAGGATGCATTCCATACACCCAAAGATCTACGGTTTTTTTTATTAGCATGGAGGTTTCTTTAAGTACCTAGGAGATCCTAGACAAATATGTGGAACGCTGGTCGGTAGAAGTATTTTTTCGCCAGTCCAATGACAAACTGGTCTTTGACAGATACCAGATCTGTTCGTCGAAAGGAATCCAGAGGTACTGGCTGCTGACATCACTAGCATATTTAATTGCATGTATTGGTTGTGGTGAAACTATGTCCCTTGAAGATAGCTATACTTTTATCTGTAGTTTCAAAATTCAGGAAGAGCGGATTCGTTACATCTATCAGTGCATTGGTGGCATAATTTTATTGTGCAATTTTCTATATTTGCTCATGTATAGAGTTCGAATAAATCCTTTCTTGGGTGAATGTTTTTAGTTTCTATTCAGCTCTGTTATACTATATCCAAATGAGGAGTTATTTGTTTTTATTACAGAAATATGCGTATTTAGACGGCTTTAGGCGCTTCGCAAACGCCTAATTAGTAGCATCAATAGAGAGGAAAAAATGAAAGTGAACATATGTGTATGTAATAATCTTGAAAGTATGAAAAAATATATATCATACGAAACAAACATCGAGAATTGTTTGTTGGATGATTCTAGAAATGAAAACGCACTTAAAGTATTGAAACAACAAAAGATTAACTTAGGAGTAGTTAAATTTTATGAACCTGATTATAAAGAACCTTTAGATTTAGGCGTTTTATTAAAAATACATAATGAATCAACAATAAATGAGAAAAATGATAATATCATTATTGGATTTGGTGAAGATAACTACAAATGGTTAGCGCTGTATTATTCTATAAAAACGAATAGGAAATTAATATTATTAAATACCGACTCAGAGGTATTAGGATGGATAAAGAATAATCATTATACTAGTGTGGTCTTTTTATCAGGACACAAAAACATAAAAATACAATTTACTTCTAAAATAAATGCAATTCAGAATTATTACAAGAAAAATGGGAAAGATTTTTATTTTGGTTTTATTACTGCAAGAGATGAGTGGAGTATGTTATGGCTAATAATGAAGAATATTGTTTATATAGACAATGAAATTGAAAGATATATCACAGTAGATAGATTAGACCATAATGCAAAGGTAATATATGGTAATGAATATTTAAAAATAATACCATACAATATGTCAGATTTAAACACTATTAAAGAAGAGGTAATGGATAATTGTGCTGATTTGTTATCTGCAATTGGTCACGGTAGGGATGATATATTTTGGTTGAAAGATGGAGCTATATGTGGGAAATGTAATAATAAAAATATAGGTTCTTTTTATGGGAAAAAAAATGTACCATCGTGTTTTTACACAAATAAATGTTTTAAAAGCAAAGATACAGGGTTGGTTTATGCTAACCAAATTGCTGCTAGAAATATTTTTGCGAATGCTTGCTATAGTAGTAAGGTTGAAGAGGGTTTGTTTGCAGATGATTTTAATATAGTGTTTTCATATATAGATGGTCATGCAGCCTCATATTTGGGTAGCTCATTTATGATTGCAGGTCAGCGTGTAATGAATTATTATTATATTGCACAAATGTTATCTGGTATTAATATAGGCAATGTTGCATATAATGTGTCGAGTTTTTATTTAAATTATCATTTAGGGCATGAATTGGCGTTTTTTCTAATCGGAGATCCTAATTATTCAATAAAAAAATGTCTGCAACCGTACAGAGATGTTTTGGTGGAGAATAAGAATAATAATGAGTATATCATTGAAAATCAGACAAATTTAGTTACAATTACGTTTCCTAATTTAGATACTGCTAAACAAATTATCGAAATTAATAAAAGAATAAATATTTCTTTTTCAAATAATAAAAACTTTTATTTTGCTTTTAGAATGGATAATGAAAAGGCATATTTAGATATTTTTGGTAAAATTCAATTAAAACCAGGAGTTTTGGCGATTTCAACTGAAGACTTTCCATACATTAATCTTAAAACAATTAAGAATTTTGAAGCAATTTTAGGAGTTGGAATATATCCAACTAGTAAGTTTAAATCTCTATTGATAGAAACAAAAGAATTAGCCAATAAGATTGCAAAAGAAAAAAAATATCGATTATGTAATGTAAAAGATATTAATGTATTGTACAAAAGGATGGAGAACTATAATGAGAAAATTATTACTTTATCAAAAATTGTTTTGCAATATGTAATTGAACATACTCATAATAATGGTTTTTCCTTGAATGATCTATATCTCGAAAACGGTTTGAATTTTTTATCGTCTTATTCAGAAAAAAAAGAAAAATGTCCAAATTGTGGAAGAGATTTATATGTTCTTAAATATAACCACGACTTATATTCTTGTTTAGATAGTGAGCTATATAACTGTTCAGCATGTGGGATAGTAAAGTTTATTCCAAGTGATAAAAAAGAAATATTAATCTGTACAAGTGGTGAAAAGTGTATAGTACAAGGAGAATCTGTTAATCAAACTGTTTGCATACAAAATAATACAGAGGTTTATTTGTGTGGCTACGTTGGGATGTCTGTTACTTCTGGAAAGGATGACTTCTTTACATATGATAAGGGTATCAATTTAGAGAAAATCGATTTATATCCAGGTGAGAAAATGGAGTATTCTTTAAGTATTTCAACTACAAAAGAAACAACGCCACATAACTATTGGATATACACAAATGTAATTATTAATGGACAGATTTGGAATATCAAGAATGACTTATGGGTGGCACTAGATCAAGTATAAAAATAGTAAGTGTTCAGGATCCCTTATTCAAAAAGAACTTTGGATTTACTGAAATGGTTTTTTGAGTGGGACACAGATTCGCCTTCATCAAAAATGGACGATGTTTTATTGTCTGTATAATAGGGTTAAAACCTTCGCCTTAAGGCGAAACCTTTAGGTCAACCCCATAGCCTCAAGTTTAGAAAAAAAGGAAAATAGAGATACTAAAACTTGAGATAAACAATGTGAAAATTACAGAAAAACGTCTCATTGCACATATGATATAAAATACCATTTAGTATGGATAACAAAATACCGAAAGCCAGTGATTACAGGATAGATAGCTATTCGGACAAGGGAACTTGTCCAGATGATCTGTCAAAGTAATGAAGTAGAAATACTGGCAGGTTATGTGGGAAGTGACCACATACATCTGTTGGTGTCAGTACCACCGCATTTGTCAGCAAGCAAGTAGGTGCAGTATATCAAAGGAGCTAAATCGAGAAAACTACAAATGAAACATAAGGAATTGAATAAGCAATTCTGGGGACAACATTTGTGGTCAAGAGGCTATTTTGTAGCGAGTAGCGGAAATGTAACGGATGATATAATTAAGGCGTATATTCAGAACCAAGCCGTACAGGAGAAGAGTACCTCAGACAACTTTGAAATAGGATAAGAAATAAAGGAAAAAGACAGCATTTCGGGTGCGCACTTTAGGCTGCTTTAGCAGCACATCAAATCTACTGGGTTTAGCCGTTAGTGGTTGAGTTCATGTAACTTTCTGATAGGAAAACGAAGTGCACTGAACATGAAACGACACAGTTTTCGCCCATTATTGAATGATTATCGTTGTTTGTAACTTGGATAAATATTGTGCAAACGGTTAAAGCAAAGGCTATTTTGTGTAAAATAAATAAGAAAGTATAGGGAGACAAATTGTGAAAAAAAATGATATATTTGTAAATGTTATTAAAGGAATTGATGCTGTTATTACAGAAGAGAAATGTAATACTAAAAAGGATTTTGTTACGGTTATAGGAATAACTAAAAATAGTACCATAGCATTTGTATACATCAATGAAAAAAATAGGTATTGGGAATTACCAGGAGGTGCTATTGAAAGTGGAGAAACTGTTCTACAAGCAGCTAAAAGAGAATTTGAGGAAGAAACAGGTTTATTTTTAAAAGAACTTTTAGAAGTTTTAGCTGTTGATAATTTTGAAAACAAAACTGGTAATATAGATTCGTCGGTAGCAGTTGTTGTTGGTATCATTAATGATGAATTAGAACCAGTGATATCCGATCCTGAAATTGAAAAGTGTAATTTTTTTGATTCTATTCCTGATAATTCTACCTTTAATGTTGATTATTTGAGAGCATTAATTACAAAATCATTAAGTAAATATTCTGTTTTACAGAACAGTAATATGTGGAATATCGCTGGAAAAGAATATGAAAATACTACTTTTATTTCGGAAGATGATGTTCATTATGGTCCACTATTACCTGGAGAAAGTGAATTAAAGATATTACCCTTATTAAATGGAAAGCGAATTTTGGAATTAGGTTGTGGTGCAGGACATAATTTGGAAGCACTGAGAAAATTAGGAGCGTCAAATGGAGTAGGTATAGATTTTTGTGTAGATCAGATAAATTTGGCAAAAAAAAGGACAGATTCGAGGTTCTCATTTGTTTTGGGAGATTTTACAGATTCTGAATTAATTGAAGGATTGGGCAAATTTGATTTAATTATTTCAGTTTTTGCAATCAGCTTCGTTCCTGATATAAATACATTGGTTGAAAATATTGCAAAAGTTTTAAAGATTGGAGGGAGTATAGTAATTTCGACAGATCATCCTTCTAGAAAATTGAATGACTCAATTAATAGTAATAATGAGCAAAGATTGCGATATTGGAATACCTTAGGAGAAGAAAAAATTCCATACATACATTATTTGCATACAAAAGAAGATTTTATTGAAGCTTTTGATAAATTCGGATTAACTGTTCTAAAGATTTTAGAGCCAAAACCTCTTCCTTTAGAAAGGGTTGAAGATGCACCATACTATTGCGATTTTTATAGAAATAGATATGATGAACTTTGTAAGAGCCCTTATACAATTATTTATATAGTCACTAAAAAGGAGTAAAGTAAATGTTTGAAAAAGCGTTTTTCTTATTATTGACCCACAAGTGTAATATGCGATGTCCTCATTGTTATAATGAATTGGATCCTTCAAAAAATATTCATAGTGAGAATAAAATGTTATCAGTTAATAAGGTAATCACTTTATTTGATAGTTTAGAAAAACAAGGTTTTAAAAAGGTTATGCTATCAGGTGGTGAAGCCTTGTTACATCCCAATTTAATGAAAATATTAAATGAGGCCAACAAAAGAAATATGAAGACGGCATTATTTACTAATGGAAAATCTTTGAATCAAGTTACCATTCAAAAATTATATAAAGTTGGCTTAGATGAATTACGTATTTCATTTAATGAACTTGTATGGATTGACTCTGTAGAGCAATACCAGACTATTCTATCAGAAAGGATTAAGCTTATACAAATATTAAAAAATACAGATATCAAGGTTGGATGTATATATATCATTTCTAAAAAGAATATTCAGTTTGTTGCAGAAACATATAAAAAATTGAGTGAAATGGATATAACTATGAAAATACAACCCCTTTTCCTTCCAAAATATGATAGTAATTTTGAGAAAGTTTCTGCTTCTTGCATACATCAAAAGGATTGGATAAAATTACGAAAAGAATTTGACATACTTGAGTCATGTAGTTTGAATCTGAATGAAGAAAAAGCAAAAGAGGTATATGGTTCTATAGATGAAATTAATAAATACATAGATTTAATGGTTAAAACTTACATAAAGGGGGAAATTCCAAATTATTGCCCAACTGGCCCCATATTAGTAGTTGATCCTTCTGGAGATTTTCATCCGTGCTTATTTAGACATGACATAAAAATTGGATCAATCAATAATTCAGATGACATTGATTCTATAAATTATAGTTTAGATTATTATAAATATTTTCAAAATGGAGAGTGCTATCGTGAAGAGTGCCTAAGTGCATATCGCTAAGAAAATAGGTGAGAAAATGAGTGAATTAAAAAAGCTTGCATTAATGGGAGGAACTCCTAGTGTAAATGAAAAATTTCCTAAATGGCCGCAAATAACAGATGAAGATGTTAGAGAGGTAGTTTCTACATTACAAACATATAATTTGTCTGCTTATGAAGTAATTGACGGACCATTATTTGATTTTGAATTAGAGTTGAGAGAACAGTTTCATGTGAAATACGCATTGCTTGTTGGAAGCGGAACAGCCGCATTGCAATCAGCGGCGTTTGCAATCGATTTAAAACCTGGAGATGAAATAATAGTTCCAACTATCACTTTTCCTGGAACGGCTTCCGTTTTTTTATATACAGGAGCCTCAGTTAAATTTGTTGATGTAGACAAATATACTGGTAATCCTACATTTGATCAGATTAAAGAAGCAATAGGTGAAAAGACCAAGGCAGTAGTTGTTGCGCATGCATGGGGGATTTCTGCTGAAGTAGATGTAATGAAAAAATATCTTAGTGAAAAAAATATTGTATTAATTGAGGATAGTGCTCGAGCATTAGGTTCACAGTGTAATAGCATTCCAGTAGGAACAATAGGCGATATAGGCTGTTTTAGCTTTCATGAGTTGAAAATGGTTCCTGCTGGTGAGGGCGGAGTTTTTTTAACAAATAACAGAGAGTATTATGAAAGAGCAGTAGCACTTGGCCACTATTTCAGGAGTAAAGAAAAATATCATATTTCAACAACCAACATGGCTAGGTATCAAGATTCATCGCTAGGACTAAATTTAAAAATACACCCTCTTGCAGCTTCGTTAGCAAGATCTCAATTTTCAAGATTGGACAGTAGGATTAGCAACATGAAAATAAATTATGAAAAGTTCGAGGGATTTATTCAAAATTCACAGATGTTTGAACCATTGCGAATACCAAAATGGGCAAATAGAATTTCACATTATGGTTTTAATTTTTTGCGGAAATGCGATAATGATATGTCTATTTCATTGAATACGTTAATTGTGGCATTGAGAGCGGAAGGGATCTCGGCAACTAAGATTGGAAACCCACCATTATTTCAGATGAATTTATTTAAAGATTCAGTTAAAAAAGGACCTTTGCTTGGAAAAGTATGTGGAAGTATTAATCATGAGGATTTTCCTGAATCGATTTTACATGCAAATTTGTTATGCCGTCTCCCAAATATTTATGAAATTGACTACAAATGGTGTAACTATTATATTTGTGCATTAGAGAAAATAGAAAATAATATAGAATTACTTTACAAATGGGAAACACAAAATAGGAGATGAAAATGAAGAAAGATATTGTTATTTTGGGAATTAATGTTGGAGAAAATGCTAATCATAGTTTAGCGCATGATGGGGGGGCCTGTTTGCAAATTGGGAATAAAATTGTTGGAGCTATTGCAGAGGAACGAATAACACGACAGAAATATTGTGGGGGCTATTCACATGCTGTTAATCATTTGTTAAAGCAAGCTAATTTGACCATTAATAATGTTGATATTGTTGCCGTAAGTTGTTATGGCTGCGAGGCAAAAATGGAGAACATTGGTGACCTTGGATTTCCAGATACATGCAAGGTTGTTCTTGTGCCATCGCACCATTTGTCTCATGCTTGTTCTGCCTACTATCCATCAAAGTATAAAGAGGCATTAGTTTTAGTTGCAGATAATGAAGGTAATATTCTGGGTTCAAAAATATATGATGACATGTGGAAAAATCCAATGGAGAGACTTAGTTTGTATTGGGGAGAGAATTCATCTATTGAATTATTAGAAAGAGATATGGATCAAGAAGATGAAATTAGTTTGGGCGAATTGTATGCAAATTTTACAAAGTATGTTGGGTTCAAGACATACCTAAATGCAGGTAAAACAATGGCTTTAGCTTCATTTGGCGATTCAATGAAATATGATGATGTAAGATTAATTGAATTATTGGAGAACGGTAAAATAAAATGTCCAATGAGAAATAATTATTGGAATTCATCAGAGGAAATTATACGTTATTTTTCAGAATATGGATATGAGTTACCTCAGCAGAGAGACCCAAGTAAAGAATCTGAAGTAGGAATATGGCAGGATTTAGCTTCGGCTGTTCAGCATCAGCTTGAAGAAGCTTTGCTTCATAAAATACGTTATTGGTCTAACAAAACTGGTTGTAGATCTTTGTGCTTAGCTGGAGGTGTTGCATTGAATTGTGTTGCAAATAGGCGCATTTTAGATGAAACTCCAATTGAGAGAATGTATGTTCAACCCAATTGTGGTGATCAAGGCCAAGGATTGGGAAATGTTTTATATGTTTGGTATAGTGTATTGAGAAATAGTGAGCCTGTTGAAATTTTGGGTTCAGGCGTTTATCTCGGTGGAGAATATTCTGAACAAGATTGTTTAGACGCAATTTCTAAATTTGAGGGTAAAATAATCTATCGTGTTTCAAACTCTGTAATAGATGAAACTGCAAAATATCTTTCAGAAGGAAAAATTATCGGATGGTTTCAAGGCCGTAGTGAATGGGGACCAAGAGCGTTAGGAAATCGTTCAATATTAGCAGATCCAAGAAAAGAAGAGATGAAAGATTACATTAATAATGCGGTAAAGCATAGAGAAGGATTTAGACCATTTGCCCCAATTGTACCGTTAGACGATGCTACAAATTATTTTGATGTTTCGGCACCTTGCCCAAGCATGACCATTGTTGCATACACAAAGAAAAGCGCTTATGATTTAATTCCTGCGGTTGTGCATGTAGATGGAACAGCAAGACTTCAAACAGTTGAAGAAAAGGATAACCCTCGAATGTATGATTTATTAAAGAGATTTTCAACATATTCAGGAGTTCCTGTTTTAATAAATACCTCGTTCAATGATAATAATGAACCAATTGTGGAAACTCCTTTTGATGCCATCAATTCTTTTTTAAGAACTGAATTAGATATGCTAATTATTGGAGACATAATAATTGAACGTTCTGCTAAATAATTATGAAAATAATTAACTCAATAAATACACCACTTTACAACTTTTTAGTGACTTGATTGTTCCAAACACCCAGAATTAAGATGGCTTAAATTGTTCTACCAATTTTTCTGAGTTTGGAGGATTAATCCCAAAGTATCAAATAATATTTTGGTGGTAATTTCTAACTTTTTTATGATATGAATAGAGATGGATGATGATGTTTTTTGGTATTTCAAATAATATAGAAAAGATAATGATGTGTAAAAAATATTTTTTCATGCTTTTTTACTCAATCGTATCGACACCCAATGTTAAAATTTATAAAACTATTGCCTTTTTAGTATGGTAATAGTAAAAAAGAATAATTTAAGATAATTGTTATTATTTATCTACATATTGTAGAAGAAATGAGGTATGCATGAAACAATTAGTATACAAAAAAAATATATGTTCTTGGATGAATGAAATAAAAGAAAATGAAAAATGGTTTGTAGAACCAAAATATTTTTTATCGAAGAAGGAGAATCCTGTTTCTGTTGGAATTATGACACATTTTGGTTATTATTTTAGTTCTGTTGCTCTAGGATCACTAGCTATATATCATAGTATAAATAGAGATATAAACTGCCAAGGTATAGCGGATAGAATATTTATATATGATCCAATAGCTAATGAAGATGGTTTTACAAGTTTTAATATTGAATTAGATGACACATTAATTACGTTTGAAAGAAATATACCTATTAACCAATTGGATTTATTGTGTGTAAGTTTAACGGACTCTGATGCTATAAGTGAAATATTTCATCTTCTGGAACTTAGTAAAATTCCGATTAGGAGAATAGATAGAGAAAGAAAAAAATATCCATTAATACTAGCCGGAGGACCAGGGTGTCAAAATCCTGAAGCTTTTTCAGATTTTTTTGATATGATTACAATCGGTGATGGGTGCATTCTTACACCAGCTATTGTAAATACAATGCATTCTTTGATGGCAGATGGACTGATTGTAACAGTTAAAGATATATATCAAAATATAGAAAACAAAGATGGATTATATATACCTTCATTATATGATTTCAAGTTTGATGGGATAAAAATAAAGAGTATTGATTTCGACCCAATTGCAAGTAAAGTGAAGCCAGCTATAGATCCACCACTAGAGTGGACTTATGGAAGTTTATTTTCAAGTAATAATACAGCAGTTATTCTACCAAATAGAGGATGTAAGAATAACTGTTCTTACTGCCAATTAGGACTGCAGGAATACCGAGAAATGCCAGTAGAGCCTTTGTTGAAACTGGTAGATATGTATTTAGAACAAGGGATTTCTGATATTATTGTTAATTCTGCTTCAGTAACTCAGTATTCTAAAGTACAATATTTTTTAAGTAGAATAGCAGATAAAATAGAAAAATGCGGACGGAAGATAAATATATACATAGGTTCATTATGTTTTAATGAATTAAATAAAGAGATATTAAATAACTTAAATAGACTAGGAGCTTTTAGTCATACATATGTGCTATATACTAATGGGGAACCTGAAAAATACATTGCATTGGCGCCAGAACATGGCTCAGGGGATTTATTACATAGTTTAGGAAGAGTTTTAAAACCTTGGGAAATTTTAAAAGCAATTGATATGGCTGGAGATGTTGGAGTATATAATTTTAATTTATACTTTATGGTTGGATTTCCTTCTGAAACAGTAGATGATAGAGAACAAACGGCGGCACTCGTTTCTGCAATTGCAGACAAAATTAATGAACACAATGGAAAAATTATAGTAAAAATTAATCCTTTAATCCCTACACCAGGTACTGCATGCCAGCGTATGAAAATGATAAGTGTTAATCAGTACCGGGATTACATGTTAGAAATAAAGGAAGGAATTGAAAAGAGAATAGGAAAGGATAGATATAAAAAACAAATAGAAATGGTACCACTTCCAGAAGAAAGATTAATTGTAGAAGCTCTTATTGATAGAGCAGACAGGAGAATTGGACCGTTTATAGAGAAAGTGTATAATTATAGGATTTCCGGGAAAAAACTTGACACATTAGTACTTGAAGAATGGATTAATGAAATTGGTTTTACTTGGGAAAATCTTACAGAGAAAAGGCAGATTGGTGAAATTCTTCCATGGAATGCAATTAATTATGGATCTGATAAACATGAAAAATGGGTAAGCAATATGATTACAGAAAGAAACTCAACCACTATCGGCTAAAGTCGATAGGTTCAATGTGCTGCTGAGTGTGTCAAATAAAAAGTGATGTTGTATCATATTTCTTGACACTTCCACTTCGCGGATTTATAAAGAAAGAAGAGTAGTCTCGGAAACTCAATAGCGAATAGGCAGGAAGGGTTGGTTTTCAGAAATGAGAGTGATAAGGGATGGATGATTGTGGAGCCTGAGCAATTCAGGGAACATAAAGAATAAATATGGGCATAACTTTTAAGCCTGTTGGAAAACAGGCCTGAAAGAATCTTGAAGCAGGAAACATGATTTATGCCGTTATCTGCATCTGTTGTTTATAGCAGGCATCCAGATGGATGCAGATGCCAATCATGGTTGTCATGAAAGAATAGCTCCTTGTATGAACATACGGTGATGGCCGTAATTATTGAGGATACGGTTGTTGATACGTTCTGCGGCGGTGCGTTGTTTATGGATATTCTCGCAAGCATCTGTGCCACGGGGGACATCGGTGTAAAGACGGATGGTACAGGGCATGAAACGTCAGGCAAAGAGCGGAGGCGGCTTCAGGCAGGTGGAAAACAGGGAGTGCCAGAGAAGGATGAACTGTCCATACCAGAGGGAACATCTGCGGAGTCAAAAGAATCTCTGGAAGTCATAATAAACGAAGTAAATATCTGCGCCAGAAAGTAGAATTCTTAAAAAATTATCAGGACAGAAAATACAGCAGTGAGGAAATCCTGATGATGTCACTCTATAGAGAATAATTCAACAGATGAAGAATTGGTTTTGGTTGCGTTGATTGTTTACAAGTAATATTATCATTAATAGGAAAAAGGAGGAACAAAAATGGAGAGAACAGGATTAATTCATATATATTGTGGAAATGGAAAAGGAAAAACTACTTGTGGTATGGGATTGTGTTCTAGAGCTGCTGGTTATGGATATAAGGTATTGATATATCAATTCATGAAAGATAATTCAACAAGTGAAAGAAATACTTTATTGCTATCAGAAAACATATTTTGGCTAGAAGGTTTATCACTTGAAAAATTTAGTTTTCAAATGAATAATAATGAAAAAGAGGCTCACAAGAGCTTTTATCATCAGCAGTTTGATAAAATAGTAAGTATGGTTAAGGATAATAAATATTCGGTTCTTTTTTTGGACGAAATTATTTACGCAATCAATGCAGGACTATTTGATGAAGAAAAGCTTTTGAATTTTATACGGAATAAGCCTTCATCGTTAGAAGTGATTATGACTGGGCAATTTCCTTCTGAGAAGCTTATTTCAATTTCAGATTATGTTTCTGAAATTAATAAAGTAAAACATCCTTTTGAGTGCGGAATAAGTGCTAGAGAAGGAATAGAACATTAGTGTAATTTCGAATAACTCAATATGAAAATTTGTAGTCTCTATCTGGTTTGTTATGTGGTATAAAGGATAATATGCAATTCAATAAGGTATCATCATTTTTTATTTTAGATAAAAATAACGCACAAGACACTTTCTAATATAGTGTATCAAAAGTCATTGTGTAAACATTGCAAATCTGCTATAATGGTTCTATCAACCAATCCGAAGGAAAAACCATGGGCAGAAACAAAAAAACGGAAATATCATACTGAAAGACGGTGACCGCGAAATCCTAGAGAAGATTGCCTGTTCCCAGACCGAAGAATACCGCAAGGTACAGCGTGCAAAGATTATCCTTTACAGCGCAGACGGAATGTCCAACACACAGATTGCACAGACCATCGGCGTTCACTATAACACAGTAGCCAGCTTTGTAAATAAATATATTGCCGCAGGCCTTGAGTATGGCAATGAATGATTCCGCACGGTCAGGCAAACCAAATGTCATAACCGATGAGGAAAAGATCTGGATTACCAACATTGCATGCACGAAGCCGAAAGACCTAGTACATCAAATAATAATTAACTAGCCGAAAATTCGTTGGACTTAACTCCGACTGATACAGCCTCATCCTGGCTTATTTCATCCATCTTATAGGTCCAGTGATAAACTACAGGTTCCCTGTTTACTTCTTCGAAGTATAGATAGATCCGATCTGAAAGTTCCTGCTTTGATGTAACCCTGATACCCTTGAGCATCTGCTTTGTCATCTTACTGAAGAAGCTTTCTATCATGTTTAACCAGGAACCATGTTTGGGCGTAAACACAAAAACAAAACGTCCTTCCGGGCATGACTCCAGATAGTTCCTGGTCTCTTTTGACTTATGGGCAGAATGATTATCGCATATAATCCGTATCACATCCCTCTCCGGATACTTTTTATCTAATTGCTTCAGGAGGTTGATAAAATCCGAGCTTTTATGGGTTTCACTGACCAGCGGGACTGCTTCCCCGGTCAGCAGGTCTATGCCTGCCAGCAGGGAAAGCGTTTCCAGACGTTTATATTCCGCATCCCGGTAAACACATCCTTTGTCCGGAGTGGGACGCAGGTCATCCCCTGTTGCCGCAGTTGCCTGTATACCTGGCTTCTCATCGCAGGATATAGTATGTACCATGGGGCTGTCCTCCGGGATGATGATGTTCCCCTCTTCATCAAATTGCAAGGATACCTGCTTATATACAAGAAGTACATCATGCATCTTTTGGTCAAACTCAGGGTCACGCTTTTCGCAATAGTATTTGATCCTGAATGGCTTGATCTGCGACCCCTGCAGTATCTTTTGCACCATAGACTTTGTAATGGTAGAAAGTCAGGGAAAACCGGCATCATCCGCGTTTTTCTGGATATGCTGGTGCAGATTTTTCAATGTCCAGAGTTCCTGGGAGTATCCCGTGTCCGCCGGACGTTGGCAGGCAAGGCTGGTGATCCATGCCACGGCATCATCCGTGATCTCGACCGGGTGGCCGGAACGCGGTTTATCATACAGTGCGGAATCAATACCGCCTTCCTTAAATTTTTTAATGCAAAGCTTAACGGTATTCACATTAACATCTATACGTTCTGCTATAGCGGCATTCGTGTCCCCCTGGGCTTTATATATAAGGATTTTAGCACGGTCAACAATCTGAGCCTGTATTGTCCGGCATCTACATAACGACTGGAGATATTCGTAGTCCTTCTGTTCTATATCTAATATACTTGCATGAGCCATGATCAATATACCTTCCTTTTACCTTGATATACTGATTGTACCACAATGAGGATTATTTGGCTACTTAATTATTATTTGATGTACTAGGCAGGGCACAGGAGCTGTGGACATACCATACACTGCAGCAGTACGTCCAGGCCTGTTGTAAAGATGCAGGATATCCGAGCCTGAAAAGCCTTTCCCATGCCACCGTCCGTACTATCCTGGAAGGCAACGAGATAAAGCCCAATAAGATCAACTATTATCTTGAACACAAGGATACCGAGTTTGACTCCAAAATGAATGATGTACTTCTTGTGTATAAGCAGATAGAGATGTGCTTATACACAAGAAGGAAACCTCGTCATCGACATGGATAAACCCAAAACAGTAACTGTCTCTTATGATGAAAACCTGGGCATTCAGACCCTTAAGAACATAGCACCAGATCTTCTGCCAGCCAGGGGGCACAGTACGGTAAGCGGCACCCATAAAAGCTCGAATTTCATTACATGGCTCCAAAAGCTGGACGCGAAGTACCCGGAACAGGACACAATACGGCTCGTTTTGGACAACCATTCAGCGCATACTTACTTCCAAAGAGACCCAGCGGTATCTTGCAACAAGACCGAGCAGGTTTGAATTTGTATTTACACCTAAGCATGGCTCATGGCTGAACTTGATTGAAAGTTTCTTTGGAAAGATGGGAAAACAATGCCTGAAAGGTATCCGCGTCAATACCAAAGAAGAACTGGAAGAACGGATATATCAGTATATTGCCGAGGTCAACGAACATCCGGTAGTATATCATTGGACTTACAAAATGGATGAATTTGAAATATAGTTTTCCATATAAACTTTCAATACGCTGTACTAGCACAACGAGTTAATTTATTTCAAAAAAATTTTTTATTCATAGACACAAGATTTTTTACAACCTCATTCGTGTTCAATTACTGCTTTTATCCTTCGCACTCCACTTGAACATGACTTTTCACTCACAATTCTAAAATAGCCTAACTCACCTGTATTATTTGCATGAGGTCCCCCGCAAATTTCCTTACTATATTTTCCAATCTCATATACATATACAATATCATTGTATTTATCACTGAAAAATCCAAGAGCTCCACTGGCTTTTGCTTCTTCATACGTCATTTCTTTTTTTACAACTTCTACATTATCTTGGATTGCTTGATTAACAATATCTTCAACTAATTTCAACTCCTCATTTGTGACTTTTCTTTCGAAACTAAAATCAAAACGGAGACGTTCACTAGTAATATTACTTCCCTTTTGTTGAACATCATTACCTAAAATAGTTCTCAATGCACTCTGTAAGAGATGTGTTGCAGTATGGAGACGAGCAGTTTCTTCATTGCTATCTGCCAAACCGCCTTTAAATTTTGCCTCTGCGCCTTTTCTAGATTTTTCCTGATGCTTAACAAATAACTCTTTAAATCGTTCTATATCCACGTAAACACCTTGTTCAGAGGCGATTTCCATAGTCATTTCTATCGGAAAACCAAATGTATCAAAAAGTTTAAATGCTTGTTCTGCAGGTAATTCATTTGCACCATTTAATAGAGATAAATCTTTATTTAACTCTTTCATGCCCGATTCAATTGTCTTTGCAAACTTTACTCGTTCCGTTTTTAATGCTTCCTTTACATAGTTAAAATTGTCTTTTACTTCCGGATAGTATACTCCAAATATGTTTGATAGAACAGAAACAATCTCGACATCAAAATCGCTATTAATATCAATTCCTAACTGTTTTGCATATCGTAACATTCGTCTTATCAATCTACGCAAAACATATCCTTGATCTGTATTTGAAGGAGTAATATGAGCATCATCTGATGCAATCATCATAACAGATCTACAATGATCTGCTACAATTCGCATAGCCTTTTCAGTATTTGCATTATATTCTTTTCCACACAACTCACAGATTTTACAAATTACGGGCCACCATAATTCGGTTCTGTAATTGTCATCCACTCCAGATAATGCAGCGGTTGTACGTTCAACACCCATACCAGTATCAACATTTTTCTGTTTAAGTTCTATAAAACTACCATCATCAAGGTGGTCAAACTGCATAAATACATTGTTCCATATTTCAACCCATCTATCATCACTAGGATCAAAAAATTCTGGAGGAGGATTTTTAGTATCACTCCAAAAAAATATTTCCGTGTCAGAACCACATGGACCCATTTGTTCAATAGAAGGCCACCAATTGTCCTCTGCCGACAAGTACGCAATATGCGTTTCCATTATTCCTGCTTTCTTCCAAATCACAGCTGACTCATCATCTCTAGCTACAACATCATTTCCTTCAAATACTGTAACAGCAAGATACTGCACAGGAATTTCAAGACATACTGTCAAGAACTCGAAACTCCATAATATGGAGTCACTTTTAAAATAATCTCCTAATGACCAGTTACCTAACATTTCAAAAAAAGTATGATGTGTTTTATCTCCTACTGACTCTAAGTCTGTTAATCTAAAACATTTTTGATAATCTACAATTCGTGTACCCAAAGGATGTGGATTACCTAGCAAATACGGAACTAAAGGTTGCATACCAGCTGTATTAAATAAGCAAGTAGGATCATTTTCTGGAACAATCGAAGCAGACTCAATCTGTTTATGCCCTTTCGAAACAAAAAAATCTATATATTTTCTCTTCAAATCTATCCGACTCATTTTCATTCACCTCATTTCAAATTTTATCATCTAATATACTTTTAGTCAACACTTTTCGTAGCTCTTGTTGAAAAACAAAAGGCTAAGGCGTTACTTTTCACACCCACGCCAGATTTAGGCATAATGATGAAATTAAAAAAAATTTAATCCACAAAAAATTCGTGGGAAATAAGGAATTGTGGATATGTTATTTTATATTTCATTCTGCGTGGATATATTTTTTGCCAAATACCTGTATCTGCTAATACTGTACAGTTTTCTGTATATTTTTGAAAAAAACAGCCAGTTCCTGGCTGTTTTTTCCTTGTCATTTTTACCAATACGCCAGGTTATCCACATTTGAATTTTCCCAATAAAAGTACTATACTTTTTGTAAAAAGAAGGTGGCATATGCAACGACAGGAATTATACGAAAAGGCATTAAAAGAACAGGAAGGGCGCATCCAGGAAATGGAGCAGGTATATCACTCCTGGAAAAGGAAAACAGCCTGCAGCGGCAGCTCATTGAAAAGCTGAAGGAAGAAAACAGCGTGCTGGAAAAGCATGCACAGAAATATCTGGAAACAATGCGTAAGATGTTAGAGGACATTCATCAGTAAAAGCGGGGGGTACTCATGCGGGTAAATTTTGAATCATTTTCAGCGCTGCAATACAGGAACAAAGCACTGTCCAGACAGGTTGAGGAATTTAAATCTGGGGAAAAGTATATAAAGATGGAAGCGG
>OFGG01000955.1_pt1 | contig 21319 bp, 22 predicted proteins | sample 1521701 | NCBI WGS metagenome assembly OFGG01 (sample SAMEA3504081, study PRJEB24116) | mouse gut metagenome | biome: mouse gut; feature: mouse-associated habitat; material: faeces | place: Denmark | collected 2011
TTTATGTCTAACTGTCTGTCATAGCCGATATTAAAAAGTTCTCCTGTCACAGCGTCTATCATATATGTCCATCTTGTGCTTTCAGGTTTCTGCTCTTTCTGAAACAAAACATCCCCCGACCAAAAAGCTCTCGGAAAAGTTTCGGTTCCCGGATTATAGCTCATATATACATAAGCCCCCTCCAAATCCAGCCCGAAAAGATTCCCCAAATACTGTCTTCCTGCTTCAGCTGCTTCCTCCATTGTCAAATCCGTATCCGTAGGCGTTCCTGTATTCAGGCTGTCCATGCTTAGCGTATCTATATTTTCCTCCACATGATTTCCCCTCTGCTCCAATGCCTGCATATCTCCAAGCAGGGAAGATGCAATGACATAATGCTCTGCCAGACATTTGTCCCTGACAGCTGAAAGTTTGTCCCTAAGGATAATGATTGAAACAATGAGAATCATCGAATTGAGAAACACAATAAACAGAACCAGCGCAGCGAAAAAAATCTTCTTTTTCATTCGTGAACCTCCAATCGGTATCCCAGCTTATACACTGTCCTGATTTGATTTTCCAAATGCAGTTTGTGGCGCAGTCTCTGAATATGGACATCCACAGTACGGGTACCACCATCAAAATCATATCCCCATACCATATCCAACAGCTTTTCTCTAGAGAGGGCAATATTCCGGTTTCTAATCAGTACCTCCAGCAACTCATATTCCTTGGGTGTACACTCAACGACTGTTCCATTTAGGAAAACCTGATGACTGTCAAAATCGCATTTCAAGTCACCCATTACAAATTCTGATTCAGCTTTTTTTGTCCGCCGCAGTACCGCTTCCACCCTCGCTGCCAGTTCCAGCATCTGAAACGGTTTTGTCAAATAGTCATCTGCCCCCATAGCTAGTCCTTTCAGCTTGTCAGTCAATTCACTTTTCGCTGTCAGAAAAATGACCGGCGTCCCAAGAGTTCTTTCAAACACCTGATAACCGTCCAATCCGGGAAGCATAATATCCAACACAATCAAATCAAACTTTCCATTTTCAAGTAGTGTGACCGCCGACAATCCATCAAAAGCCTGCGTGCAATGATGCCCTGTAAGACTTAGGTTTCTACGTATCAATTCATTAATGGACAATTCATCCTCTACAATTAATATTTCAGCCATCTTTTATCAACTCCCTTTCCAAGATAATAAAAGAATACCTCAAAAATGTTTCTAAATTGTAAAATTTTTGCAACCATTTAGCAGCCTGTGCATTTACTGCACTAATCGTAAGAAAATGCAAATTTAAAAGATCAATATTTATCAGCAAAGGTAATTTACATAAGGTTTTTCCCGTAACTACAGGGATAAAATTCTTCTGTATCGTTATGAACATTAAGAAAGCGTTCATTGCTTTTCTTCCAACAAACGCTTTCCCTCTTAATACCTAACCCGAAATGGTATTACATTTCTTACTTTAATAAATTATTCCCACTTACTCTACATAAAGTTTCTTTGAAATGACAGCCCTGTCTGCAACACTGCTGTTCATTCCTTCCTGCTCCATCAAAGACCAGTCATCAAGATTGTCAAAAATGTAGATATTCAATGTTTTTATCTCTTTTCCCTGAACAGCAAATCCGGCACTGCCTGCCATTTCCATATCTGCGTAAAGCAGTTCCCCATCCTGATTAAAGCAAATTGTATAGCAGGGCTCATAAGACCAACCAAGAAGTTCGAACATCTCTGCATCCGTCATATCGGGATCTTTTGAAAGCAGCTTTTCCCTCCTGTCGTCAGTCAGTTCTCTCTGCTCTCCCGGTGTTGTTGCATGGACAATTACCTGATATGGAGATACTACTACATCTTCAAGCGTAATATTTCCCTTTTTTTCGCCCACTTCAATTATTTTTACATCTGCTGCGTTTACCTCAAACGGAATGACAATATTCCAGCTGCCATCTGTCCAGTGAGATGCGGATATTTCCTCGCCGTCAAGCATTCTGTCATCATCATAGCCAAGACCAGTTACATTGAAGTTCAGCTCGCCGCTGCCTGTATATTTCTTTGCTAGATCTATCTTCAGCATACCTGCAAATGTATTGCTGTCAATCACCTCGCCGTCAAACGTATTTTCGATCCATTCTGGGGAAGTTCCATTCACGCTCCATGTTCCGTCTATATAAAATCCCGCGGCAGTCCGGTTATCAGCAGCATTCATGCCGGTGTAATGTCTGGGAATGTGCGTAAAATCTGCATCTTCCGACTCAATATTTACTGTGAGAAATATAGAGTATCCATCACAATAAACTTCTGATGCTGTCAGTGTGATACCTTGATCCGATACAGTATAATCTGAAGTATTCAAATTTCCTGCATGATCCTCATTTGTCAGGACAATTTTCTTATCCGTATAGTCACCAGAATATATGGCATCCTCCTCAACCTTCTCAAAAATATTTCCAATCAGCGGAAGCTTTGCTGCCAGCGCCGGATTCAAATATCCCATTCCAAGGGTTCCAATAACCGCCGCAGCCACTGCCGCAGCCACACCTCTTCCTAGTTTGCCAAATATCTTCATTTTATCCTTCCTCCTTCTATGTATCTGAATTTCCGCGTCACTTATTTCAGGAGCAAGGGCCTGCTTTAAGATTTGATCCAATTTTTCATCTGTCATATCCTATCGCCTCCAATTTTTCCTTTAACTGTTGCTTTGCTTTCCGCATTCGGCTTTTGACGGTTCCTTCCGGCAGTCCAAGAATCTTAGATACCTCATTGATCTGCATATCTGCTGAATAATACAAATAGATTGGGATTCTGTACTTTTCAGGCAGAGATGCCACAAATCCCTGAATCATATCCACCTCACTTTGCTGCAATACAATGTGTTCCGGTGATACTTCATTGTCATGACCAGAAACTTCATGTCCCTCATCAGACATCTCATCCATGCTGTCAATCGGAACCAGCCTCATTCTGTTTGCATATTTTTTCTTCTTATTTTTCCATAAATAAATTGAAGTGGATAAAGCGTAACTCTTTGTATTCTGCATGGAGTCCAGTCTTTTCTTTTTCTCTAGCAGCTTGAGCATCGTGTCCTGATACAGTTCGTCCCCATTTTCCGCATTTCCAGCCGTCATTCGGCAAAATTGCAGAATGTCTTTCCCAAACTTCAGGACAAACCGCTCAAATTCGTCATGATTCATCGCAGCCGTCCCTCCTTCTTTTTTCAAGTTGATTTATCGACTCGCCAACTTGCAAAGATTTGCCCTTGCATGTATATATTGTCCTGACACCGAAAAAAAGTTTTCAAAATCTACAAAAAGTTTAACATTTTTATAGATTTTGAAAACTATGATTGGGATCTTGATAGTATTCCTTAAATATAAATATATGTGCTACTTACAAGCAATATAAACGTCCATACTCTCCCCGTCCGTTTCAAAGCAGGGAATAACATCCTTTTCCGTGTGTTCCAGACCATTTACGCGCATATACTCCATAAGTGTTTTGTAGGCGTTGGGAATGGTTACAAAAGGATTTTCAAAGGGCTTTTCAATGTGTATTGCCGCATATTTGTGCGCTGCCTGCTCATGTATTTCAATGTCAGGAGGAACAACCCCGTCGGGAAGTATCCATGCCGCTTCATAACCGTGCATATTGAAAACATTAATCTGCTCCTGTGACACCTTTGGAAAGTCCCAGCCGATGACACGAGGCTTCTCTACACCGCAGCTGCGGGCAATGGAAAATACTCTGTCAATTGCGTCCCCCTCCGGGACAGAGCTTATAACGGCGTGTTTTATATAGCGGAAAGCGGGGACAGTCTCGACACGCAGATTGGAATACGCTTCGCCGCAAACCACCATATCCTCGCGAAACAAGTTGTCCAGCGTGCATTGAAAAAGATTGCAAAGCTCAATCGCCTTGTCCATTTCGGGCTGCGCGGTCTCCAACTCCCATTTCGATACAGTCTGACGGCTGATATTCATTTTTTCAGCCAACTCCTCCTGTGTCATATTTCCTCTCAGATGTCTTAAAAACTGTAGATTTTTTCCAAAGCTCATAAAATATTCTCCTTTCCTATTCCTGCGCCGCGCCGCATGATTAGTATAGTCTATTTCCCGATAAACTACCACCAATTCATATGTGCTATTTTTCTGTATCGCGCAACTTCAAAGTGCGGAGAACTATTGCGGGAAAATAAACCCAACTATTTTATTTCCAAGCTTACTGGCAAGCAGCCCTATAGCAACACCTGTCACCAGACCGCCCAGCACATCTGTCGGATAGTGAATCCCGACATACAGTCTGGAAAGGGCAATCAGCGCTGCCAGTACGATCAAGAACACGGCATATTTTTTAGGCAGTTCCCCATACATTGATACTGCGGAGGCAAAGCTGGCGCCCGTATGTCCTGATGGAAAGGACGCGTCCACCGCAGGGGCAACGATGCATTGCAGCCCTGTCACCACCTCATAGGGACGGACTCTGCCAACCAGATTTTTTAAGAGCATATTATTGATAATCAGAGAGCCAAGCAGGGCACTCGCTGAAAAGATGCCAGCTCGCCTTGTCTGCTTAAAGCACAGCAGCACGAGCGTCAGCACAACCCAGAAGATGCCTGCATCGCCCAAATGTGTAATTCCTCCAAAAAATACATCACCCACTGCATTTCGTATGTGTTCCTGAATAAAAAGTAAAATCTGCCCATCAACTGTTACCATACAACCCTCCATGCAACAACCAGACTTCTGTACATTCCTCGACAAAATCTGTTAAAATAATCTGTTTCATGATAAAAAATCCCCTGATTCACTCAGGAGATCTTTTAAGTTCATATTATTCGCTGTCTGGCTTCTCAACCTGCTCGATTGCCACTTTTTTCATAGGAATACGGCAGTTCTTGTTGTTGCCGAACTCTACAATCACATCCTCGTCTGTGACATCAATCACAATGCCGTAAAAACCGCTGGTAGTCAAGATACTGTCGCCTACCTCCACTGAATTGACCAGAGCAGCCTTCTTTTTCTGCTCTTTTCTCTGAGGACGAATCATCAGAAAATACATGATTCCAAACCAGAATACCACCATGACAACCAGTGATATCATACTTGCAGCCCCTTGTCCAGCCGCCACATCTGCTTCTGCCAACAATAAATTCATCTTCAATTATTCCTCCTATATTGCCGTTTGGCGCTGTCTGTAAACAGTCAAACACATAGTATATATCATACACAATATTTTCCAATACTTCAAGTAAAATATTTATAAAGATGTATTTGCCGCCATGCCTTCCAGTTTGCGCTTCTTGTATGCGGCAAACTCCCCTGCGTCGAGCGCATCACGAATCTCTGTCATCATTGTATTATAAAAATACAGATTGTGCAGTACGCAGAGCCGCAAGCCAAGCATTTCTTTCGCCTTTAACAGATGGCGGATATAGGCTCTCGAATATCTGCGGCACGCAGGGCAGCCACACCCCTCCTCAATCGGTCTGGCGTCCAGCTCATACTTGGCATTAAACAGATTGATTTTGCCTTGGTTTGTGTATAAATGTCCATGACGTCCGTTTCTGGTGGGATACACACAGTCAAAAAAGTCAATGCCGCGCTCTACGCCTTCCAGAATATTTGCGGGGGTTCCTACGCCCATCAGATAAGTCGGCTTGTCTTTCGGCAGATACGGAACGGTCTCCTCCAAAATATAATACATCTCTTCATGTGTCTCCCCGACAGCCAGCCCGCCGACTGCATAACCATCTAAATCCAGCTCTGAAATCCGCTTTGCATGGTCGATTCGAAGGTCTGCATAGACTGCCCCCTGATTAATTCCAAATAACATCTGATTTTTATTGATGGTATCCTCCTGTGCATTCAGCCGCTGCATCTCTACCTGACACCGCACAAGCCAGCGCGTTGTGCGCGCGACAGAATTTTCGACATACTGTCTGTCTGCCTTGCTGGGCGGGCACTCGTCAAATGCCATCGCGATCGTGGAGGCAAGATTGGACTGGATCCGCATACTCTCCTCCGGTCCCATAAAAATTTTTCTGCCGTCTATATGCGAATGAAAACAGACACCCTCCTCTTTAATTTTGCGAAGTCCGGCGAGCGAAAACACCTGAAATCCGCCGGAGTCTGTCAAAATCGGTTTGTTCCATGACATAAACTTGTGCAGTCCGCCTAATTTCTTAATCGCTTCATCGCCCGTTCTGACATGGAGATGGTATGTGTTTGACAACTCCACCTGTGTGCCAATTTCCTCTAAGTCTGCTGTCGATACCGCACCTTTGATTGCCGCCACGGTGCCTACATTCATAAACACCGGCGTCTGAATCGTGCCATGAACGGTTGTCACTTCTGCGCGCTTGGCGCGCCCCTCTTGTTTTAATATTTTATACATCTATTCCAACTCCTCAAGAAACTCTTCTAGTGTGATGCCGCGGTCCATAATCTGAGAAGCGGCCTCCTTCCCCACATAGCGAAAATGCCATGGCTCATACTGAATGCCTGTAATATATTCTTTTCCCTCTGGATACCGAAGAATAAAGCCATATTCATCACAATGCTCTTTGAGCCACTTTCCTGCTGCCGTCTCGCCAAATCCGATCTCTAGTCCCGCGTAGGTCGTACATACAATATCCAAAGCCAGCCCAATCTGATGCTCGCTCGCACCGGGAACAGTCACAGTCATGGAGGCAAACTTGTATGCCTCCATATAAGAATGTCCCTTTTCCATATAGTAGTCAATTTTCCGGTTAAAAAGCACTGTCTGACGGTTGTAATCCCTGTAAGGAGAACAGACGACTAATTTGATGCCGTCCTTCTTTGCAGCCTGCATCATGTCCATCAGATCGTCAATAATCCGCTCGTCACATTTCATGGACCCCTTAATTTTTCCCAGTGTAAAGGTATAATCCTCCGGCACTGGATGCTGCTTGTTTACCAGCACCAACTGCCAGTCATCTTTTGACAGGCGGGCAGTCTTGGCAGACTCTGCACGGCGTGTTCCCTTGCGAACCTCGTTTGCCTCCAAGATATCGTCCAGTGAATACTGGTCAATATCCTCGGCTGACACGTCGAGTTCTTCGTTGTCATACCCTGCCAGTACATCATTATCATCCAGTGCGTCCTCTGAGATATGGAACATTGTCGGAACATATTCGTAGCTATCCTGTATCTCTGCCCATTCTGATTCATATGCCGTCTCGATACGCTCCAATGCTGGCAGGAAGGAAAAACTGCTGCTGACCACAAAAAATATCAGAATAACCAAAACACTTGCAAAACGCTTCGTATTGTATTCTATATAAACACCTATGTTATAGAATAAAGTAACGAGAAGCATAACTATTGTAATCGGCTTTTTCAGCCGCTTATGCCGTTTAACCTGCTGTTTCATTCTTGCTGCCAGATTATCTTTCCATGTCTTTTTCATCATGTCCCATCTCCAATTTGTCGTGAAGTCCTGTCCATATGACAAATGTATTCTGCACAATACATAATTATACAATTTAATCATAACACACTATTTTTTATTTTGCATCATTATATTACATAAATCAAGTAAAATTTTTTAAAAATAATCTGTTATTAAATAATCTGCTATTCTGCTATTTCTTGATTTTTAAAGGATTTGCAATTATAATATCTTAGAGTACATGCAAAAAATAGTGATTATGCACAATGTCCAACAAATACCCTAATAAAAAAATGCGAATAAAAAAGGAGAACAGTATCATGTCAGGATCTACATTCGGAAATATATTTCAAATTACCACTTGGGGCGAGTCCCACGGTTCGGGCATCGGCGTTGTCGTCGATGGCTGTCCCGCAGGCCTTTCATTGAGCGAGGCGGATATTCAGACCTATCTCGACAGGAGAAAGCCCGGCGCGTCACGCTACGCGACGCAGCGAAAGGAGGCGGACAGTGTCGAAATTTTGTCTGGTATTTTTGAGGGAAAAACGACCGGAACGCCCATATCCATGCTTGTGCGCAATACATCGCAACGGTCGGCAGACTACAGTGAGATTGCCTCCTACTACCGCCCCGGGCACGCAGACTACACCTTTGACCAGAAATACGGTTTTCGCGACTATCGGGGCGGCGGCCGTTCTTCCGGGCGGGAAACCATTGGACGGGGGGCGGCGAGACGATCGGGCGCGTCGCGGCAGGCGCCATTGCCGCAAAGCTGCTGGCAGCGCTTGGCATCACTGTCACTGCCTACACGCAGGCAATCGGCGCCATCGAGCTTCCAAACCCGCAGTGCCCCATAGACCAGCTTGATCTGGAGGAGGCAAGAAAAAACCCGACAGGAATGCCGGACAAGGAAGCTTCTGCCAAAGCGGAAAAATATCTCGAGGAATGTATGGAGCGATTGGATTCCGCTGGCGGTGTTGTTGCCTGCCGTGTCGAAAATCTGCCTGCTGGGATAGGAGAGCCTGTATTTGAGAAGCTGGACGCCAATCTTGCAAAAGCAATCCTGTCGATCGGTGCTGTCAAAGCCTTTGAAATCGGTGACGGCATTCGGGCTGCTTCTGCAAACGGCTCTGTAAACAATGACAGTTTCCGTATGAACGGCACTGCCGTAACCAAAGCTACCAACCACGCAGGAGGCGTTTTAGGGGGCATCAGTGACGGCTCTGAACTTGTGCTGAGAGCCTATTTCAAGCCGACACCATCTATTTTCCAGCAACAGGAAACGGTAAACAGAGACGGGGAGGAACTTACGATTCAGATTAAGGGCAGGCACGACCCGGTTATTGTGCCGAGAGCTGTGGTTGTAGTGGAGGCTATGACAGCAATTACGGTATTGGATATGCTGCTACAGAATATGACAGCCAGAGTCGACAAAATCCAACAGTTTTATTCCTAACAAAAAGAATGAGGGCAACGCAGCGATGCCCTCATTCTTTTTGTTTATACATGTTGATACACGAAGCTTTTCATTAAGGAAGTTCATGGAAAATAATGCAGTTTGCTTGATTAATCTCAAGCTCTTTGCCGTTCATGACCATATAATTGTGTTCGTAGTCCACACGGAAGAAGGTCATTGTGTTCGACTCATGATTCAGGCTCACCAGATGCCTGTTATCTGGAAACAGCGCCGCATCTTTGGGATACTCTCCGCTTGTCGGCAGATAAAACAGACGCGTCAGCTCGCCTGTCTGCTGGTTAATCTGAAACAGTGAGACACAGTTATCTCCCGCTGTCGATGCCAGAATATACCTGCCGTCATCAGAGATATTGAGGGCGCTTGCCGCCACGCCCTTAAATTCGAACTTGTCCGAGGTAGGAATCGTCTGAATTGGGTCAAAATACGGAACATTGTCCTCCTCATGATACTCAAATACATCAATACAGTTCTTCATCTCGCTGATGATATAGAGAAAACGCCCGTCCTCTGTAAATTTCAAGTGCCTTGGCGCCGAGTCGATATCACAACGAATGATATCCACCTGCCGCAAAACGCCTCTGTCATGGTCAAGGCGGTAGATATTCACATAGTCAATCCCAAGGTCTGCCGCACACAGATATTTGTTGTCCCTCGTCATCTTCACACAGCTTATATGCGGTCTGTAGCTTCTCTCCGCGATGCTGCCAAGCCCCTTGTGAAACACCTCGTCTGTAATGGCGTCCACCGCGCCTGTGCTGGAATCCAGATGCAGCACCGTAATCTTTCCATCATGATATCCCGCACAGAACAAGAACTTGTCCTCATAGTCTGTGGAGAGATAGCAGCCTCTCATGCTGTTTGTGGATGCGGTATTTACAAAGTCGAGATTTCCGTCCGGCAAAATCTTATAGCTGGAAACGCCTGTATCCGTGATCGCATAGAGATACTTACGGTTGTGCGAGATTGTGACATACGAGGAATTGGTGATGTTTACCTCGCCTTTCTCCTTGAACCGTCCATTCTCCATATCAACATCATAGATTTTAATGCCGTGCTTATCGCCCATCGTATAGGTTGATACATAGGCTACACATTTCTTTTCTGCCATCCTGTTGTCCTCCTGATTACACATTTATATAAATTTTCTTATAACGAAATCATATATAAATATCTTATCACAAGAGAGCGCGTTTGTTAATTATTTTTTTATAGATTTTTTTCCGATTGGATAAACGCTGGAAGCTGTCCCTTCAAAAAACAGTGGGTAGCATAGGAATACATCAAGTCGCTCTTTTCAAATTGGATCGTGACAAGATAACGCTCGTCATAATAGTCGGCGTATCCGCGGGCCATCCATATAAAACTGTCACTGACAATGTTGTCAAGAATCTCCTGAATCTGTTCTTGATCAGTATACTCCACCGCATCATTTTCCACGCTGGTGTACATCTCGTTCCTGCGTTCATAGGTGCCATAATAAACACGATGATAATAAGAATTTGAATACAAATTTTGCTTTTTTACGCGAATCACCGCCACATCTTCTGCATTTAGCCGCTCCTGCATATCAATCCCGTACTCTTTTATCAGCGCAAGCGTCTCTGTAAACTGTGGATACACATACATTTTTCCAGAATAGCTGGTATAGAGCATTTCTTCATTTTTATCCCTGAAAAGAAAATCAACGCTTCCCACAGGCGGTGTATTGATGATGGTATCCAATGTAAGCTTCATATACTCCTTTTGGTAAACCCCGATCAGTTCTGACTGCATCTGGGGTGTGAGTGTGATATCTTCGCTCCTGAAGTTACTCTCACATCTGACCGCATCGAAGGTAAGATTCCAACTGTCATTAAAGAGCGGCGTGGAAGCAAGCTTATAATTATAATCCTCAAAAATCTCAGAAAGCAGTCGGAGGGTATCTGGGTCTGCGATATCAATGACATATGTTCTATAAAGCGTTTTCCCGTTCGATAATTTGTATCCAAAATCAATCCAGCGGTAATTATCCTGTCTTTCCAACGTTTCCATATACTCAGGAGATTCCTCAATGCCCTCATAATAGTCGAAATAACGAAACGCAAGCTGCTCCTTGGCTGCTTTCCGCGCAAGCTCCATCACGCTTGGATTTCCCTGCAGCTCCATATTTGCCATGCGGTATTCGCCCGGGCTAAGATAATGCATACCAAATTCATTGACACGGATTTCCTGTCCGAGCGGTATGAGATCAGAGATTGATACAGCACAGCTTTGAAGCTGTGAATCCGCTGGCACATAGGTGTCGTATCCTGTCACATCGTAGCGGAATACCACAAAGACCAGCGCTGTGCAGACCGCATTAAACAGGAACTGCTTCTTGTGCATCAGTGCGCCGCGCAGACTCAGCCGGTAAATAATTTCCATCAGGATACAAAGCACTGTAAAGCCAAAGATCACACCGAACACAAACCATGTATCTGCATCTGATCTGGACGACATTGCACAAAAGAAAAAACCTGACAAAAATGAAAATGGCAACACGACCATGGTCTTAATCACAGGCTCCGCAATGCGAAATGCGATTGGTCTGCCTGCTGCCTCAGACGCCCTTTTCATGAAGATCAAATAAGCTGCCAAACTGTACAACACTGCTGCTATGAGCAGTACGCCCACATAGGAGGTATCATATGTGAAAAACTTTTGTGCCTCCGCCATTGTCGTATTGGTCGGACTGGAAAAAAACTTGATTATCATAGACAGCGGCGAAAAACTCCAAATACTGCCGTCGAATATAAAATTCCCTCTGTTTTCATAAACTTTATAAGTATCATAAAAACGCGCAGCCATTAAATATTTAAGCAGCCCAAGCACTGCACTATATGAAAATAGAACCCCTGTTCCTAAAATGCCGATAATCATGTTGCCTGTAAGTCCTGCCGCAATGACTGCCACACTGTACGCCAGCACAAAGATAATCATCTGTATCCCGATAAACGATATGATTGCGAGCACTGTTTCTGCCGTAACGACCTTTCTGCCTGCCGCAATCCCTGTACAGATCATCACATTGAGCACAAACGGGATACAAAACTGCATGACGCCTGACACATACCTTGCCCAGAAAAAACGGGCTCTGCTGACGGGAAGGCTGTGATACAGGTCAATCTGCACTTTGGAATGCAGATAGGCATAGCCGCTGAGTCCGCACAAAAATGCTGCCATACACACAACAATGGACATTATCAGAGCTTCTCTGCCAAAGAAATACTCTCTGATATACACTGTAAGACTGTAGGAATGTCTATTGGGATAGCGCACAAACTCCTCCATACTCATGAGCATACGCACTTCCAAACTCAGAAAACATGCGACGAATATCAAAATCGGACACCATATTCTCCTCTTTAGATCCTGTTTGATGAGCTTAAAAAATAAGTTTTTTGATATCATATCCGACAACCTCCGTTTCACTAATAAAGATTTCCTCAAGGGTCAGCGGTACAATTTCTGCAAAAACAGGCGAAAAAGTATTAATTTTCTCCATAATCTCTTTCTCCGAGCCGCGCACAGTGATATTGTTCAGGCTTCCCCTTTTCTCTGCCTTGACAAGCTCTAGCAGGCCAAGTGCTGTCTTTTCCTCCTCTGCATTCTGAAATACACACTGGACATTGTGGATATTAAGCTTCATTTCCTCCAAATCCTTCTGCATGAGGATGCCGCCTTGATGCAGGATGCCCACATAGTCGCAGATGTCCTCCAGCTCGCGCAGGTTGTGGGAGGCGATTACCGGTGTAAAATCCCGCTCTGACAATTCACCGGCAAAAATACTCTTGACCGCCTGCCGCATGACAGGATCTAATCCGTCAAAAGTTTCATCACAGAACAGATATTTTGTGTTTGCGCAGATGCCAAGAAGTACGGAGAGCTGCTTTTTCATGCCCTTGGAAAAAGTATGAATCCTTCTGTCTGGTTTTAACTGAAAATTTCCAAGCATCTCATCAAACCGCACGCTGTCAAATGACGCATAATAATCCTGATAAAATCCAGCCATGTCCCGCGGTGTGGCATTGGGCAGAAAATACTGGTCGTCTGGTATATAAAATATATCAGCCTTCACAGACGGATTTTCATAGACTGGCTGTTCGTCCATGAGAATTTTCCCGCTGTCGGGTTTGAGCACGCCGGATGCCATGCGCAAAAATGTGCTTTTGCCAGCACCATTTGTACCAATCAGTCCAAAAACTTCTCCGCTTCTAATGGTTACACTGATATCATTTACCGCCGTAACCTCTCCAAAATGTTTTGTCACATTTGCTGCTGTTATCATGTCAGTTCCCCCTTCATCGACCCTCTGTTAATCAATACACTACTGTTTTGGATACAGGCTGTAAGGATTTCCGGCAGTTCTTCTGCCGTTATGCCGGAAAGCAGCGCCTTATCGACAGTGACCTGCATCTCACGCTGAATCTCCTGCCGTTTATGGGCTGCCGCTGCCGCTGTATCACTCACAAAGCTGCCTTTTCCTTTTATGGTATAGATGTACCCGGCGCGCTCTAATTCCTGATAGGCGCGTTGAATCGTATTCGGATTCAATGACAACTCCATCGCCAGACTTCTGACAGATGGCATGGACGCATTTGGCTGCATCGCGCCGCACAATATCATCTGTTGAAACCGTTCGATAATTTGTTCATAAATCGGGCGCCTGTCCTTGTGATCAATCAAAATCATGGTCCCTTCTCCTTTCTAACTGTATTAATACGCTTAACACAGATAAAGTATACAATACTTGTAAAATATTGTCAACTAAAAAATGAGTGGGGAAATGCAGATAGACTTTTAGTATAGAAGAATATTCAATTGAAAAAGGTGTAAAGCCTTATTAATTTCATAAAACCTTACACCCTTTTGGTTCGTGATTACTGTTTAATTGCTATACAGTTATTATTCTTTGATTCTGTCAATTTCTGCAAGATTAACGCCTAAACTTGACAATGTTACTTTTAATTCAATGTATCTTTTATGCATTGAGTCGTATGTTTCAGGATTTGTTTCTTTAATTGGAACCATCCAATCCTGCAATCTGGAAAATTCTATCACATAATCTTTTATTATATCTGCTGCACTTGGCATATACAATCACCTACTTTCAATTAATAATCTGTACTGATTGTTACATTTTAATCATAACAGATTATGTAAAAGGTGTAAAGCCTTATTAAATTGTCAAATTCAGAACCTGCTGTTAAAACTCTGCTGGATTCGTACCGGTATTTTTTATTACACCATCTACTACACCGTTTAGCCGTGAAAATACGTGAGTTTCAATAAACTCTCAAGCGTGCATAAAACCTAGCAATTATGCGGCGTTCCTACCACTCATACGGCGTTGCCTGATACACATAATAATTCAACCAATTTGTGTAAAGATTATTGCTATGTGAACGCCATTGCAGCGCTGGCTTTTGGGCAGGGTCATCATCTGGATAATAATTTCTTGGAATATGAATCTGCAGTCCCTTGCCTAAATCCCGCTTGTATTCCGCATCTAATGTATAGCGGTCATATTCTGGATGACCGTTTACAAAGATTTTTTTACCATTCTCGGCATATGCCAGAAATACACCTGCCTCTTGCGATTCCGCAAGCACTGTAATCTGGTCGCATTGATGAATCGCCGTAGCGGGTGTCTCCGTATGGCGGCTGTGCGGTGCGAGAAAGAAATCGTCAAAACCACGCACAAGCGGAACCTTGCGGTTTTGTACTTTGTGAGAATACAATCCAAACAGCTTTTCCGGCAGAAGCTGTTTCTGAATCCCATAATAATGATAAAATCCTGCCTGTGCGCCCCAGCATATATGCAGTGTCGAAGTCACATGCTTCTCCGCCCAGTCCATAATCGCGCACACCTCCTGCCAGTAATCGACCTCCTCAAACGCGATATCTTCCACCGGCGCCCCTGTGATAATCAAGCCATCGTAGCGCTGGCCTGCAATCTGTTCGAAAGTAGTATAAAAGCGATTCAGATGATTGGCGGATGTATTGAGCGATACATGGCTTGTCACCATTAAGAAGGTGACATCAACCTGCAGCGGTGTATTGGACAACGCACGCAGAAGCTGAAGCTCTGTATCCTGCTTCACAGGCATTAGATTCAGGATACATACCTGCAATGGACGAATATCCTGATGGACTGCTCTGTTTTCATCCATTACAAATATATTTTCGTTCTCCAATATCCCTTTTGCTGGTAAATCCCCTTGTACTTTAATAGGCATTTTCTCTATACCTCCTCCATCTCCAAATATTCTGTCATAAACTGTTCTTCTGTCAAAATGGGCACATTGAGCTCTTTCGCCTTCTTATTTTTGGAGGAGGCGGAGGCAGCATCATTGTTAATGAGACAGACTGTCTTTGCAGAAACGCTGCCTGCCACCTTTCCGCCCTTTTTCTCGATCAGGTCTTTGAGCTCATTTCTACTGCCGAAATGATTCAGGCTGCCCGTTATGACAAAGGTTTTTCCTTCCAGCGTCTGCCCTGCCTCGTCAATCTCCTCCTTGATAATCCGAACCTCTCCTAATAAGTTTTCAAACCGTTTATTGTTTTGCTCGTCGGCAAAGTAATCTGCAAAAGCCTTGCCAATCACCTCGCCAATTCCGTCAATCTCACTGAGCTCTTCCGCCGTAGCCTGCCGCATGACGTCAATGTCATACTTAAAATAGCGGCAGATGACTTTGGCGTTGGCAAGTCCAATGTTCGCGATGCCGAGGCTGTAAATCAGTTTGGGAAGCTCTACATCTCTTGATTTCTCAATGCCGTCCATAAGCTTTTTATAAGACCGCTCGCCAAAACCCTCCATCTCGACGATTTCTGTTTTGTAGCGGTCAAGATGAAACATATCCTGATATTGGTGAATAAAACCTTTTGCGATAAATTTTTCAAGTGTTGCTTCTGACAAACCGTCTATGTTCATCGCATCACGGCTGACAAACAAGGTAAACGACTTAATCTTCTTGGCATCACAGTCAGGATTCGTACAATAGAGTGACTGTACTTCGTTGACTGCGCGGATCTCCGTCTTTCCGCCGCATGCCGGACAGACCTCTGGCAGCTCTATGCTGTCGCTGCCTGTGAGATTCTCTGCAATCTGCGGTATAATCATGTTTGCTTTATACACTGTAATCTTGTCGCCAATGCCGAGCTTTAACCCTTTTAGGATACTGATATTGTGTACGGATGCCCGGCTCACTGTCGTGCCTTCAAGCTCTACTGGCTCAAAAATCGCAACTGGATTAATCAGTCCAGTACGGCTTGGACTCCATTCAATCTCTTTGAGTGTCGTCTCCCGAAGCTCGTCTGCCCATTTAAATGCGATCGAATCACGCGGGTACTTTGCCGTCCTGCCAAGCGAACGTCCATACGCAATGTCATCATAAATCAGCACCAGACCATCTGAGGGCACATCGTATGTCTGGACGAGCTTCTCATAGTCTGCGACTGCATCGACGATGGTATCTGCATCGACTCTTACATATGGAACGACATCAAATCCCTGATTGATCAGAAATTCAAACTGCTTCTCTCTTGAATTTTCAAAATCAATCCCGTCCGCCTTCACGAGTGAAAATGCATAAAACCGTACATTCCGCTCAGCCGTAATCTGGTTGTTGAGCTGTCTCACAGACCCGGAACAAAGATTTCTTGGATTTTTATACTTGGCATCCACATCTTCGATCTGGCGGTTGATCTCCTCAAAATCCTGATAAGTAATAACTGCCTCACCTCTAAGAATCAGCTCACCCTGATAACCGATGCGCAGCGGAATGTTCTTGAACACTTTCGCATTGTTGGTGATGACTTCGCCCACCTCTCCATTTCCGCGTGTGACTGCCTTCAACAGCCCACCATTTTGATAGGTCAGCACGATCGTCAGTCCGTCTAGTTTCCAGCTAAGCAGCCCATCTTTGTCACCGAGCCAGTCTTTGAGCTCGTCCCGCTCTTTGGTCTTGCCAAGGGACAGCATTGGGCTCTCGTGCGCTTCCTTGGGCAGCTCGTCAACCGCCTCGTATCCGACACGAATTGTCGGGCTTCCTGCCATCACCATGCCAGTTTCCTGCTCTAGTGCTTCCAACTTCTCGTACAGTTTATCGTACTCGAAATTGCTCATAATTTCCTTATCCTGTGCATAATATGCCTTGGACGCTTCTTGCAGCTTCTCCACAAGCCTTTTCATTCTATGTAATGTTTCGTTTGTTGCCGCCATACTTTCCTCCATTTTTCCTTCTATTTTATTGACTGTCTGATATTCCGCATAACCGGTACAGTGTTTCACGCTCCTGCCCTTTTATCTCACGGTATACGCCACTCTTTAGCCCATTCAGTTCAATATTCATCACCCGAATGCGTGTGAGGGACTTGACGTTGTATCCAAAACTCCCGCACATTCGCCGAATCTGCCTGTTCAGCCCCTGTGTGAGCGTGATCTGAAACGTATATTTGCCAATGCGTTTTAAGGTACAGGGCCGTGTCGTCACATCAAGTTCCTTGAGGTATACGCCCTGCGCCATCTTCGTGAGAAATTCTTCTGTGAGTTCCCGGTCTACTTTGACCAAATATTCCTTCTCATGACCATTTGCCCCTTTCATCATGCGCTGTATCAGCTCTCCATCATTTGTAAGAATTATCAGCCCGTCGGAAGCCTTGTCAAGGCGCCCCGCATAGGTAAGCCTAACGGGGTAATTGACCGCCTCCACAATTGTCTTTTCTGCATAACGGTCCTTTTCTGTACAGGTAATCCCAACGGGTTTATTGTATGCTAAGACAACTTTTGACGCTGCTGCTGATTGCAGTCTTTGATGATTGACCTCAACAATATCCCTGTCACAGACCTTCATACCGCTCACAGCCCTTTGGCCATTTACATATACCCTGCCCTGATCAATCAGTTTATCCGCCTCACGCCTAGAACACAGTCCGCACTCCGCGAGATATTTATTTAGTCTGGTCATTGTTACTCCTTTTATAAAAATTTTTTGAGCCTTGCGATGGACTTCTGCTCAAAATCCACTAATTCCTTTGCGACCTCCATCGACAGATTTCCTGAGTTCTGATGATGGTTCATTGACTTCCACATACTTGTGATGCCCCGGTTGCTGCCCTGTATCATCAGCTCTGCGATTTTGCTGGTACTGCAATTTGTAAAAGTATTCATCTGTATGCCGCCTTTGAGCATCAAATCCTGCATCGCGCTGGCATGGTATTCCTCAGCCCGCTCATTTTGCAGCCTGTCCGTTGCCTTGTTCTGTATCACAGAATACCAGAGTTTTTGCTTGGAAAGCTCTTGCTGCAGCGCATTGTCATGAACCTTTTCTGAGATCGTATTGATGGCATTAATCGCCATCGAAGAGTTTTTCTGGACTTCTTTTAAGATTTCCTGATCATCTTTTTTCATAGCTATCATCCTTTCTGCCTGTTTTGAACTGTTGAGATAGCTATAGTATTGCCATAATTTAGTGTCTTATGCCTGTAGATTGGACTCCTGCGGTATGGTATCCTCCACTTCACCAGACAGAACTTCTATCTTTTCTATTCCAGTGTTCCCAAGCTTCTCAAAAGGATAGACCACGCCCCACTGTGCACGAAGCTCGTCCATCTGCTTCATAATGTAGAGCGTCTCCTGATGCGGCATCTCCCAGCACTCCTTCTCTCCCTTCTCAATCGCTTCCAGACAGGCGCTGATCTCGTATTCATAGCCTGTAATCTGTTTGGGCGCTTTTTCTGATTTCATTACTTTATAGGTTGTATCGTACACCGTCACGGAAGAAAAATTATTAATATTCTCAATTGCAATATACCCTTTGGGGCCATAGATCACACCCCGGCGGTCACTCAGGCCATTCATTGTGCAGTTGAGCACTGCCATTTTGCCCCCCTTATAAGTGATCGTGATGCTTTCAGACGCATCTACGCCGGAATCTGTCAGGATACAGGAGGACGCCATTTTTTCTATTTCTTTGCCAAACATCATCGCTGCAAAATTTAGTGGATATATCCCCAAATCCAGCAATGCACCGCCGGCAAGCGCTGGGTCTGCAAGCCTTTTCTTGCCTGCGATCGAATAGCCAAGATTGGCTGTCAGCATGGTGGGTTCTCCTATGATGCCGGAATTAAGTATTCCCTTGATTGTGGTAAGCATCGGCATATACCGGATCCACATTGCTTCTGCGACAAACACGCCCTTTTCCTCCGCCAGTGCCAGTATTTCCTCTGCCTGTGCTGCATTGGCGGTAAACGCCTTCTCACAGAGCACATTTTTGCCATTTTCAATACAAAGCTTCATGTTTGCATAGTGTTCTGAGTGCGGCGTCGCAATATAGATTAAATCAAGCTTATCATCAATCATCATCTCTTCGTAGGAGGTATATGCCACTTTGATACCATATTCATCCGCAAACTGCTGCGCCCGTTCTTCACTCCTCGACGCCACACCATGACACTTCACATTCTTCATTTTCTTGATCGTGCCTGCCATGACACTTGCCATTCTGCCTGTTCCCATGATACCGATTCTCTTCTGTTTAAACATCGCTCTTCCCTGCCTTTCACAATCATCAACCGTATAAATGAAAGCCCATGCAGCACAAAGCCACATGGGTTTTCAATGTTTAGGAACTGTTCAGAAATTACTCATGACAATTACTTGTCTAAATGTCCATCTGCGTCATCAGAAAATCTTGACATAGCCCGCTATGCCTGCGATTTTCTTCTTTGCAGCTGAACATTTATACGGCGTACTTGTCATGAGTAATTTCATCACAGTTCCTAGCACGATTCTATTATAGACGATATAGAGATATTATTTCAAGATAAACTGTTCATTATCTGTCAAAAAATTCTGCCTTTACAAAACCTGTTGTACCGTTATAGTTAATCTTAAACCACTCACCCTGCTCTTCAAGCAATTCATAAGAGCTGCCAGCCTGCGCTGTTCCAAGTTTTGCGGATTCCTGATCTGCCTGACTTCTGACATTGACATTGGTCTTGGCTGTGATGGTACCAATCGGCGCTGCTGTGACCTCAGCGGTCAATACCTCAAGATAATCACTTTTAATATAGGCTTCTTTGTCCTCAAAAATCACCTTACTCCAGCCATTGATGCGCTCCTCAATGCGGGTAAGTTCTGTTCCAGACGGTGCCTTGCCAATCTTGTCCGCCTCTTCGCTGTCTGAAGATCGCACATTGACAGTATCTGTCGTCCGCACAATCTGATTGACTGTCTTGTTTTCAAGCGGCTGTTCTGGTTCTGTCGGCGTTTCCTCCTGTACAGGCTGTGTCTGCTCTGTCTCTGCGGCTGTTGTCTCTGGCGCCTCTGTCTCCTCCGCCGGCGGTGTGCTCGCCGTATCATCCTGTGTCTCTAATTTTGCCAGCTCAACACCGACAGACTCCTTCAAAACCTGCGGCAGTTCACTTAGAAACTGATCAAGTGCTTCATCGGAAGCAACCGCTTCATTGTAATCTACATTAATTTTATTATAAAGGTCTACAACATCATCCTGGTTTGTGACAAGTTTAAATGCGGCTTTAATATTTTCCTCTGTGTCACCATCAATCATGAGGCTTCCATCCTCTGACGTATACACATAAAATGCATTCAGACCGGGTGCCTCTGTGTCAATATCCTGAATTTTGACATCATATGTAACATACACAAAATAGGAATCCTCTTCAATTCCCGGTTTGGTATAACACTTGATATTGTCATAGCGTTCTATAAATTCACTCTTTTTCTCATACGCGATAATTTCTTTGTCGCTGTTATAATCCTTGACGGCTCTTACGGTGTCCATATCGCCGGACGCCAGTGCATTGTAGAATGTATTCATCATACCGTTGACATCAGTATATGCGTTCTCAGCCAAAGGCGTTTCATTCAATGCAGCCACACTGGCCGTTGCAGGTCCGCTCTCTCCATTGTCTATGGTATTGTCCACCACCTGCGCCTTCTGAGCGCCTGCATAGGAAATAATCACAGCAATCACAATCGCACATGCCGCCACTGGGAGTAAAATCTTTGCGGCATTGATAGCAATTCCCTTGACATGATCGGCAGAAAAATCTTTTATGTCTTTTCCAATCATCGAATCAAGGGACTGTGTGGTTTTTCTATTTTCAGATGTTTTTTCTTCGTTTTGGGGTTGTACTGGTTGTATTTTTTCTTCGGTATTGGCTTCCGGTGCAGATGTGTTCTCTGCTGCCGTCTGCGCTGCTTTATGATCTAAAACTTCTGTATTTTCAGAAGTAGTATTTGTCTTTATATTCTGATTATTGGTAGTTTGATTATTTTTCTTGGATTTTTTCTTTTTCCTGTTCTCCATCGATACTCCTATCTGCCGCTGTCAAGTCTATCCCAGGAAATGCACCCGGCAGGAATCGAACCTGCATTAAAGGCGTCGGAGGCCTTCGTTCTA
>OFGG01000961.1_pt1 | contig 21178 bp, 18 predicted proteins | sample 1521701 | NCBI WGS metagenome assembly OFGG01 (sample SAMEA3504081, study PRJEB24116) | mouse gut metagenome | biome: mouse gut; feature: mouse-associated habitat; material: faeces | place: Denmark | collected 2011
AAATACCAAAGTGTCCGAAGGACACTTTCTGCTCTGCAGCGTTGCAAGCTTGATTATGGCGGTCGGCAGTTCGGAGGATTGGACGGATAGGGATGATGGAGAATGGATGTGAGGAATAGATGCCTGACAGGAAATGGCCCAAAAGGACGGCAGGGGCTGCGCCAAGGCTTATGCAGGCGGGCCGCTGCGCTGTTTTTCTGCGGTTTTTTGGCGATTGCGGCATTGTCTTCCTGCGGGGATGAAAACGGCGCAAAGGTGGTGTTCACCACCGGCATGGGCCAGGATGAGGTGTTCCGCATCGGCAGCGGGGTCTGTACCGTGCCGGAGATGATGGTGTATCTCACCAATACCCAGAACCAGTATGAGAGCGTCTATGGCCAGGAGGTGTGGAACATTTCCGTGGGGGGCGTGACCATGGAGGAGAATGTGAAGGATACGGTGCTGGCCAAGCTGGCCCAGATCAAGACCATGTACCTTTTGGCCCAGGACAGGGGGGTAGCCCTGGACGAGGCGGAGGCCGGCCGGGTGCAGCAGGCTGCTGCGGAGTATTTCGGATCCCTGAGCCGGCGGGAGGCGGAGCTCATGGGAGTGGAGGAGAAGACCATAGAGAAGCTCTATGAGGAGTACGCTCTGGCGGACAAGGTATATCGCTATATCATACAGGACGTGAATCCGGAAATCAGCGACGACGAGGCCCGCACCATCACGGTGCAGCATATCCTGGTGCGCACGTCCACGGTGGACGGGGCGGGGAACAGGGTGGACTATTCCGAGGAGCGCAGGCAGGAGGCCTACAGGAGCGCCGCTGAAATCCGCAGACAGGCAGTGCAGGAGGAGCAGGATTTCGTGGACCTGGCCACCCGCTACAGCGAGGACGATGTCATCAGCTGCTCCTTCGGCAAGGGGGAGATGGACATCGCCTTTGAGGAGGCCGCCTTCGCCCTGGAGACCGGGGAGGTGAGCCAGGTGGTGGAGACGGAATCCGGCTATGAGATCATCAAATGCCTCAGCACCTTCGACAGGGAGCAGACGGACCTGAACAAGCTGCAGATCGTGGAGGAGCGGCGCAGGGAGGTGTTCGGGCAGGAGTACGACGCCTTTGTGGAGACACTGGCCCGTCAGCTGAATGAGAAGGTCTGGGAGGAGATGGCGCTGCTCCATGACGAAGAGCTGGAGACTACGGGGTTCTTTGATGTCTATGCGAAGTATTTTCCGGATTGATGCCTACTACAGCAGGGGCGTTTCCATAGTTTAGAAAAATTTTAGAAAGTGGGAAATCCAGTGTTTTCGGGCTTTCACGGCATGTTATTAGCACTCGATTAAAATGAGTGCTAATTTTGTCTTGACTTTTGGACAAGTCCGTCTTAAACTAAGTCTCAGGATTTGCGTTTACTGTTTTTTCATAAAAATGGAAGAAAGGGATGTTGTAACATGGCAGCGAAGAGCGGTAATTTATCAATCAACAGCGAGAACATTTTTCCGATTATCAAAAAGTGGCTGTATAACGACCACGACATCTTTTACAGGGAGCTGATTTCCAACGGCTGCGATGCCGTGACGAAGCTGAAGAAACTGGACATGATGGGCGAGTATACCCTGCCGGAGGGATATAAGGCGAGGATAGACGTCATCGTCAATCCGGAGAAGAAGACCCTGACCTTCACGGACAATGGTTTAGGGATGACCGCGGACGAGGTGGAGGAGTACATCAACCAGATTGCTTTCTCCGGCGCATCCGACTTCATAGAGAAATATAAGGATAAGAGCAACGCGGATCAGATCATCGGCCATTTCGGACTGGGCTTCTACTCCGCCTTCATGGTGGCGGATGAAGTGCATATCGACACCCTGTCCTATCAGGAGGGCGCCAAGGCTGTCCACTGGGAGTGCGACGGCGGTACGGAATTCTCCATGGAGGAGGGGGACAGGACTGAGGTGGGCACTACCATCACCCTGTTCCTCAACGAGGACTGCCTGGAGTTCTGCAACGAGTACAAGGCCCGGGAGGTGCTGAAGAAATACTGCTCCTTCATGCCTACGGAGATCTACCTGTCCAAGGCGGACACCAAGGAGACCCAGATCATCAAGGAGGACGAGAAGCGTGAGGACGATGAAGTCTTGGAGGTGATCGAGCCCGAGAAGAAGGAGAAGAAAAAGAAGGAAAAGAAAGAGAAAAAGGAGGAGGCCGGGGAGGCGGAATCCGATGGCGAGGCAGAGGAAGAGGAGGAAGAGCCGGAAGAAGAGCCCGTCAAGCTGAAGATCAAAAAGCGCCCGGAGCTTTTGAACGAGACTACGCCTCTGTGGGCGAAGCATGCCAACGACTGCACCAAGGAGGAGTACCTGGAGTTCTACCGCAAGGTGTTCCATGACTATAAGGAGCCCCTGTTCTGGATCCACCTGAACATGGACTATCCCTTCAACTTAAAGGGCATCCTGTACTTCCCGAAGATCAACATGGAGTACGAGTCCATCGAGGGGACGATTAAGCTGTACAACAACCAGGTCTTCATCGCCGACAATATCAAGGAGGTCATCCCGGAGTTCCTGATGCTGCTCAAAGGCGTCATCGACTGTCCCGACCTGCCCCTGAACGTGTCCAGGAGCGCATTGCAGAACGACGGCTTCGTGAAGAAGATTTCCGAGTACATCTCCAAGAAGGTGGCGGACAAGCTGTCCGGCATGTGCAAGACGGAGAAGGAGGAGTACGACAAATACTGGGACGACATCAGCCCCTTCATCAAGTTCGGCTGCCTGAAGGACGACAAGTTCTGCGAGAGGATGAACGACTACATCCTGTTCAAGAACCTGGAGGGCAAGTACCTGACCCTGCCGGAGTGCCTGGAGGTGAAGCCTACCGATACCGCTGACGGCGAGGACGCAGAGAAGGACGCGGCGGAAAACGGCGAAGAGAAAGAGGCCGGCAGCGCGGTGGACGAGAACGGCGAGAAGGTGGAGGCCGAGGTGGTCACCGATGAGGAGGACTCTGAGGATTCCGAAGCGAAAGACGGCGAAGGCGCTGAGAAGAAGGACAAGATTATCTATTACGTCACCGACGAGCAGCAGCAGGGCCAGTATATCAAGATGTTCAGGGACAACGGCATGGATGCCGTCATCCTGACACACAATATCGACCAGCCCTTCATCCAGCAGTTGGAGTCCAAGAATGAGGGCGTGAAGTTCCAGAGGATCGATGCGGATGTGACGGACGCGCTGAAGAGCGAGACGGACGAAGAGGAAGCCAAGGCCCTGGAGGAAGAGGCCAAGGCCCTGGGCGAGATCATGAAGAAGGCCCTGGAGAATGATAAGCTGACAGTCAAGGTGGAGAAGCTCAAGGACGAGAAGATTTCCTCCGTGCTTACCCTGTCCGAGGAGAGCAGGCGCATGCAGGACATGATGAAGATGTACTCCATGCCCGGCATGGACATGGGCGGCTTCGGCGGCGAGGGCGAGACCCTTATCCTCAATGCCAACCATCCTTTGGTCAAGTATGTGAACGAGAACCAGGAGGGCGAGAACGTGGGGATGATTTGCGAGCAGCTCTACGACCTGGCGAAAATCCAGCATGCTCCGCTGTCGCCTGAGGCTATGACCAAGTTCATCGCCAGGAGCAATGAGATCATGATGGTGCTTGCGAAATAATTGACTGGATCCAGAGTTGCTCATTCAATGGAATATGAGTGCAGATAGACGTTCATAAAGGCGTCCCGGTCTTTGGATGGCCGGAAATAGTAGAATGGGCATGTACCGTGGGGTGCATGCCCATTTTTGTTGATGGAAAATTCCTTTATGACGGGAACCACATAGATTTGATATTCCATGGGTATTGCAGTATAATAAAAGAAAAAGTGGAATAGAGGGGGGTAGATATGATAAGGCTGTACAGGGATAAAGCTAAGTTTGACAGAGAGAGCATCTTATTAGATAATGAGTCCTTTTTTATAAATAATGTATCAGCTAAATGTTTAGGAGATGCTTCATTAAGGGTAATGAATAAAATAGATGGAGCGTCGTTGCTGGATGCGAATACGGGCACAATACAGACACCTTATGGGGTAACAGACATCAACTATTTATCGACAGGCTGCAAGACTGTATTGAACTATATATTTATAAAAGAGAACAGGGAAAGGTATAAAGATGTGCTGGCGATAGATGCAACAGAGTGTGGATGGAACTCGTTGGAAGAACTGTTCCGTGCCATAGAGGAGGGCGGATATGACATAGGAGTGATATTAGAGCATAGAAATAAGCTGTTAAAATGTTCAAAAAGGACATACAAGGTAGACGATTGTCAGGTGATAGATTCGTTATTTAAATTCTGATTACCGGGGGTAAAAATGAAGAAAGTATATGATTGGGAGACAAACAGGATAGAATTTGATGATAAAGACGGAAACATATACAACTTGCAGTTGAGGGGGAATGTCAATATAGTAGTTGGGGATAGTGCATCTGGAAAAACATTGCTATGTAATAAAATAATGAATATAGCCAGAGACAAAAATATAGTAGCCAGAAAGTATAGCGCGGATGGCATGTTTGTAGTAAACGAAGACAATGTCGATAAGCTAAAAGAGAATAATCATACCCTTATACTGATAGACAGGGCAGAACAGATACTGGATGACGATTTAGTAGACTATATAAATAGAGATATAAGCAACAGATACTTGATATTTACACGGAAGTCGCTGGGCATAGAGATAACGCCAAACCATGTTGCGGAGATGAGAGAGCATGACAGAGAGTTCAGGCTTGAATATAGATATAACGTAGGAGGATGGTGCTAGTGTTTTATATAGTGACTGAGGATAAAAATTCTGCCCGCGATTTCTGGGAAGCCGCCGTATCGGTTCATCGGAGCCCCGGAACATATATGATGGTTCCATTGATTCATAATGAAGGCGGCAATACTACTTTATTGCGCCAAGTTCAGAATTTATCCGATACACTAATGTCCGGAGATGAACTGCTTGTAGTATTTGATTATGTAAAAATAACGAAAGATTTTAATCCATATGATTTAGTGGCAAATACGGAAAGCTTGTGTGCAAAATTAGGTGTGAAATTCTATTATACGAAGTATTATTGTTTTGAAGAAGTGTTGTTATCTTATGAGTATATATCTGATATATCCAATACAAGACATAGGGATGTATTAGAATATGTAAACAATTGCATAAATGCTAATATAGAGTATTTTGATACGATGAATATGGATAAAAGGGTTAAAGGATTTATCGCTGAAGTGGGACATCATATACCAAACAAGGAGCATTTTGCAAATGAACTGTTAGTAGAGGCAACAAAATGTATAAATGGGCATTTCAGGTTGACGAAGAGGAACAATTTTCTGCATAGCAGCGGGGAATGCTGGATAGACGACTGTGAAGGCATAAGGAATAAAATGAATGAACATCAAGCAGTAAGTGAATGTGGCAAATGTAGTTATGCATGTAAAAATTGTACTGATGAGTGTAAAATAAGGCATTTAGAGAGGCATTCATTGCTTCAGAATTGGGATTAAGATGATGAAAGCAGCCAGGCAGCAAAAGGAGAAGGGGAAACTTCTCCTTTTTTGATAGAAAAAACAGTAGATAGAATTCCTTTTATTCTTGACAGGAGACGTCTAATGTGTTAGACTCAAATCAGTCTAATACATTAGTCTTGAAAGGAGAGATTCTATGGAGACACCGAAAGTATTCGAGAGCGAGTACCGTTTCTGCCTGATTCTATGGGAGAACGAGCCGATCAACAGCACGAAGCTGGCGAAATTATGCAACGAAAAGCTGGGCTGGAGCCGCACCACCACTTACACCGTCATCCGGCGGCTGTCTGACAGGGGCGTGGTCAAGAACGAGAATGCGGTGGTGACGTCTTTGGTCTCCAAGGACCAGGTGCAGGCGGCGGAGATCGACGAGCTGGTGGAGAAGACGTTCCAGGGCTCCATCCCCGCTTTCATCGCCGCCTTTACGAAGCGGAAGAAGCTGTCAGGGGAAGAGGTGGAGGAGATCCGCCGGATGCTGGACCGGTATGAGGACGGGGAGGATCCGGAGGGACAGGCGCTGTCAGAGCAGTAGGAGGGACGCGTATGGAACATATTTTTGTAGAGATACTGAACAGGAGCATAGCGGCGGGATGGGTGATCCTTGCGGTAGCTGCGCTGCGCCTGCTGCTTCGGAGAGCGCCGAAATGGACGAGCTGCCTGCTGTGGGCGCTGGTGGCGGTGCGGCTGGCCTGCCCGTTTTCGATGGAGAGCGCATTCAGCCTGATTCCCAGCAGGGAGACGGTGCATGGCGGCATGGACGGTCCGGAGGGAAAATTTGTGGACAGCGGCATCCGGTTCCTGGATGACGCCGTGAATCCGGCGCTTCGCCGTTCCTTTGATTCCGCCGCCGTATCGGGCGCGGGGTTGGACGGCACTGCTGGCACAGACGCAGGTGCTGGTACAGACGCAGGTGCTGGCTCTGGCACAGGTGCTGGCCCTGGAACAGGGGCTGATACAGGCGTGAACCCGGCGGAGCGCGTCCTTTTTGTCGGCGGTATCATATGGGCCGCGGGCATGGGGATTTTGGTGCTGCATTCACTGGTCAGCTACATCCGGCTATGGCGCAGGGTGCGGACGGCGGTGCGGCTGGAGGAATCCGTATATGAGAGCGAGTTCACGGACACGCCTTTTGTGCTGGGCATAGTGAGGCCCCGCATCTATCTGCCCGCCCATATGCCGGAGGAAATGCGCGTCCCGGTGCTGGCCCATGAACGGGCCCACCTGAGGCGGCTGGACAATCTGTGGAAGATGGTGGGGTATGGGCTGCTATGCGCCTACTGGTTCCATCCGCTGGTCTGGGCGGCGTATTCCCTGTTCTGCAGGGATTTGGAGCTGGCCTGTGACGAAAGCGTCATAAAGGGGTACGATGCGCACAGGAGGAGGCTGTACTCGGAGGCATTGCTGGCATGCAGCCTTGACAGGCGCGGGACGTTGGGATATCCGCTGGCTTTCGGGGAAGTGGGGGTCAGGGAGAGGATCAAGGCGGTGATTCGGTATAAGAAGCCCGGGTTCTGGATGGCAGTGGCGGCAGTGGCTGCCTGTATCGCGGTGGCGATATGCTTTCTGACGGATCCAATGGATTCCGGGGATGCACAGCCGCTGCCTTTGGGAGCAGGCGGAGAAGCCGGAGCGGACGGAAACGCGGGAGGGGATAGCCGGTATGCCGCCGGGAACGGAAACGGGACGAAGCAGGGCACTGTCCCGGATGGGCAGGGTGGCGACGGCGGGGACCGATTTGGCGGAACGGGGACAGAGACTGACGGGCCGGACGGAGGCAGTGGGGCAGTCGGCGATGACGGCGGGAAGCACGGCGGAAGTGACGGGGAGTCCGGAGACGACGGAGGGTCTGGAGAAAGTGACGGGGAGCATGGAGACGACGGAGGGGCCGGAGAAAGTGATGGGGAGCCTGGCAGCGGCGGTCAGACGGCAGGGGATTCCGCGGAGACAGAGGCAGCGGACAGCGCCCTGCGGGAAGCGTTCGTAAGAGAATGGACCGAAGCCTTTGTGAGCCGGGACGGAAATGCCATCCAGCGGTTGGCAACCGAGGGTGTCGCGGAAGAATTCGAATTGGACGACATGCTCTCCGGGCCCCAGGGACAGCGCAGCTTCGGATTCTCCAGCCCATGGCCGGAGAATGTGGACAGGGACGCCGTGGTATGCGAGGTCAGTCCGGAGCATGCAGTCATCCTCTACTATGCATGGACATCGGAGCCCCATGTGACGATCTGGAAGGAGCAGATTTTTTATGGAAAGCAGGACGGCGGGTATGTGGTGACCAGGGAGGAGCTGACCTGGCTGGACGATATTTCTTCTATAGAGGAATACGGCGAGGCTTACGGGCGCTTCGGAATCGACGGCACCGCCATGGACTACGAGACCAATGGGCTGGGGGAGGCACTGAACAGCCAGGCCCTGCTCAGCTCCAGCGCGGCCTATCAGGATCTCTTCCAGCCGGAGAGCGCCGCCAGGAGGCTGCTGAACCTGTCGGAGGACTCTTCCCAGATAACGCTGCAGCGCCTCTTTGAGGAGCCGGGCTCCATAAACTTCAATATCGGATTCCCACAGGAAGAGGAGAAGCTGCCCATGCCGATCACCATGTACCAGCCCTATGGGGAGGACGGCATCTGGATTCCAAAGAACCGCAGGGTGGACGTGGTAGCCAGGTTCAAGAGAATAGACTGGGAGGAAATCCGCAGCAGGCATATGGCCCTTGTGACGGAGCCCGGCCTCTGGGACCATGTGGTCCTCATTGCCGAACTTCCGGAGGAGGGCATCAGGCTCTATGGCTACAATGACGCGGAATGGTGCTGGGAAGGGGTGGCTGTGGAGATTGGCGATGATGTGGATTATTTCGACTGGACTTATACGTCTCCCCGGACAATCCTGCCGGAAATGTACTGGAATGGGGAGAAGAGGCAGCTGCAGGTGGCGCTGAACATCTATACGGGCACCGGCGTCGCGGCCCAGGAGCTGCATATAGTGCAGTACGGCGATGAAGGCTCACCGCAGGACTATGCGCTGGAACTGGATGTGATGCAGGACATGCTGTATGAGAGAATCGGATTTTATGTCGTGGAAGAGACAGGGCAGATGCGGCTGTTCGACAAGTGGGACAGGACAGACTTGGGGGAGGTGGACATCGGGAGGAAAAAGGTGAATGACATTGAACTGGGAATGATTTCCAGCTACTCTCTGGGGGAGAGCGTCAAGCTTGTGGTGGAGCCTGGATATTGGGAGGAGGGCATGTCCATTGCCCAATATCCGGACGACATGCCTACGCTGGAGGTGGAGGTGCGCCTGTGGGAGAGAGAGGGGAAGATTCCGTTTGGTGGATTTGGGGAGATTAAGAGTGATGCTGAGCCGGTTGGGATAGATGTTATAGAGGTAGAGGTGCTGGAGGAGTAGTTCCGGAGGCGGCAGAGTCGGTATTTTCCGATAATCTGAAAGAAAGCGTCATATGACTTAACGTATTATAAAAAAGTTCGCCTAACTGGCATGTTAGGCGAACTTTTTTATCACTTCTAACATTTTATACCCAATGTGGGGATAGTGCAAGTCTAAATTTATTTTTGTCAATATTTGCTAATTTCGTTTATATTTCTCATGGTTTTTCATATATTTCGCATAGGAATTTTGGCTAAATTACCATATTTGGTACTTGGCCATCATTTTTGTGCCGCTTTTCAAAGGGAGGCGCGGGGGCTGAAAAAGGCCCAAAAAGTTCGCCTAACATGCCAGTAAGGCGAACTTTTTGGAGGACGGCAGGGGGGCGAAGGGCTGTCTGGGGACTTTTGAGATGTACGGGCAAGAGGGTTGGAGCAGTGGCCTGCGCATCCGGGAGGCGGCCCGACAGCCCGGATGTCCTGCCTGGAAACGGCAGTATGGGGATTTGAGGCGAAATGGCGGAGACGAGTGGAAACGGATATGACAGGAAGCACGGACGGCTTCCCGGTGTCAAGTATTATGAGCGGATGCGGGAGCTGGGATGCTTCACTTTGCAGGATGTCACGGAGATGGTGGGGGAGCGGGCGGCGGTGCCCTATCTTGTCAATGATTACCAGAAGAAGGGCTACATCGACCGGATACACAGGAACCTGTATACCGTGATGGATACGGAGCGGGAGGAACCGATGCTGACCAAGTACCAGATTGGCAGCAGACTGTTCCCGGATGCGTATCTCTGCCTCCGCAGCGCTTTTGAGGCGTGGGGATGTGCGCCACAGGCAGGAAACGAGGTGTTCGTGGCTACCGGGACACGGTTCACGGACTTTCGGTATAATGGAGTGTTCTACCGGAGGGTCAACCCCAAAGCCGGGGCTGAAAAAGCATGGGTGGCCGGGGCTCTGGTGACAGGGCTGGAGCAGACAGTGGTGGACAGCCTCCATAGCTTTGAGGGGAGCAGAGGGCTGGAGGATGCGGTGGAGTGCATCGTGCGTCTGCCGCAGTTGGATGCGGACAAGCTGCTGGAGTGCCTGGCGAGGTATGGGAATGGATATCTTTATCAGAAGTGCGGGTATGTGCTGGAGCAGCTACAGGAGTATGTGGGGCTGCCGGAGAGGTTCTTTCGGGAGTGCAGGGGGCATTGCGCTAGTACGGTGAGGTATATGGTGAAGGGGGAAGGGAAGTTGGTTTATCATAAGGGGTGGGGGGTTTATGGGCCTTGCCTGAAGGGTGGACAGGAGTGAACAGGCATTATAGCTGTAAAGACAAACTGAGTAGCTATCTTTTAAAAAGAAAATGAGAGAGACAGATTATGAAGAGAATATTGCACATAGCTAAATACTATTATCCTTTTCGAGGTGGGACGGAGCAGATAGCGCAAGATTGTGTGAGTTCGCTTACTGAATATGAACAAAAAGTTTTCTGCTTCAACCATGAAGCTGGTAGTTTGAAAGACGAAGTAGAAGGTATTGATATTATACGATGTGAATGTTTTGCAAAAATATCTTCACAGTCGCTTTCGGTTTCTTATGGAATAAAATTAAAAAAACAAATAAAAACATTTAAGCCTGATATTGTGATATTCCACTATCCAAATCCTTTTGCAGCACATTATCTACTGAAATATATATCTGATGAAACGAAACTGATAATCTACTGGCATCTTGACATAGTTAAGCAAACGATATTGCGAAAAATGTTTTGGATACAAAATATGCGGCTGATTAAAAGGGCTAATAAGATTATTGCAACCTCTCCAAACTATATCCATGGTAGCTATTGGATGAACAAAGCTTCTGAGAAATGTGTCGTCATTCCTAATTGTATCAATGAAAAAAGACTTGAGGCAACTGCAGAAAGCAAACAGATTGAGGTAAAAATTAGAGAAGAGAACAAAAGCAAGGTAATCTGTTTGGCCGTAGGAAGGCATACGAAATATAAAGGATTTGCTTATCTGATTCAGGCAAGCAAATACTTAGATGACAGATTTAGGATTTTTATTGCTGGTGAAGGAGAGCTTACTGAGGAACTGAAACGGGAAGCGGTAGGGGATAATAAAATTAAGTTTCTTGGGCTAATTAGCGATAATGAACTTAGGGCATATTTGTCTGCGATGGATATCTTTTGTTTTCCATCGATTACAAAAAATGAAGCGTTTGGCTTGGCTCTAGCTGAAGGTATGTATTATGGGAAACCCGCGGTTACCTTTACTGTTAAGGGCAGTGGAATTAATTATGTAAGTTTAAATGGTAGAACTGGCATTGAAGTTCCGAACTGCGATGTTAAGGCATATGCAGATGCAATGAAGGAATTGGCTAATGATAAGGAATTAAGAGATGAATATGGTCGGAATGGGAGGAACAGAGTCATTGAAAACTTCTTAGACGAACAATTTGTGGAAAACATTAGAAAGGAAGTACATAAATTGTAAAGGTATAAGTTATGATTAACGGAAAAGTAATCGCTATAGATGCTAGGATGATTGAAATGTCAGGAATAGGAACATATATCCAACATTTGATGGGAGAAGGGATTTATGATATTGCATTAGGGAGAGAGGAGGAAATAAGAAAGTACGACAAAACTGTAAAAGTGATTCTGTATGATACCGCAATTTATGGTTTAGAAGAACAAGTATGCTTTCCTAATAAAGAAATAAGAAAAGCAGGGATAGATTTAATTCATTTTCCGCATTACAATGTTCCAGCTAGTTATAAGGGAAAATTTATAGTTACGGTTCATGATTTGACGCATATAGTTTATCCAGAATTTTTGGGAAATAAATTAAAATATTATTATGCAAAATATTTGTTAAGACATGCAATAGAGAAATCAGAACATATTTTTACGGTGTCAAATAATTCAAAAAAGGATATTGAAAAGATATTTAGACTATCTGTAGAAAAGATTTCCATTACATATAATGCAGTAGACGCTGACTTTTGTGTAAAATCTTGGCAGGAAGTAGAATATCTGTATGGTAAGTACAGTATACCGAAAAATAAAGTTGTATTGCTTTATGTGGGAAATCTAAAACCACATAAGAATTTGTCAAGACTTCTGTGTTCTTTAAGGAGAATGAGCGATAGGGAAAATTATTGTCTACTACTTGTTGGAAAAGCTTTTTCAAGTATATCTCTAAAGGACGAGGAGGCTAGACTGGGGATTGAGAGACTGGTTGTACATACAGGCATGGTCAGCAAAGAGGAGCTTATTGATTTATATAATCTGGCTGATATTTTCGTATTTCCTTCGCTATATGAAGGTTTTGGGATACCGCCATTAGAATCTATGGCTTGTGGAACGCCAGTGATAGCTTCAGATTGTTCTTCAGTGCCAGAGATTGTGGGAGATGCGGCATTGCTTTTCGACCCTCTGGATGAGGATTCCATAATAATGGCAATCCATAGGGCAGAGAATCATGAAGTGGCACAGGATTTAATAAAAAAAGGACTAATAAGAAAAAATTGTTTTAAGTGGAATGAAACAGTTAGAGCGGTTCGGGAAGGAATTCGAAACGTAATATGAAAAGAAATGTAGTTTTTTTTATTCAGAATTTTTCGAGGACTGGGGGAAGTGAAAGAGCCGTATCGTTGATTGCGAATTATCTGGCAGAAAAACAGTATAATATATCAATATTGAGTATCTGTGGAAATAATACATGTTATTTTAAAGTCAATAAAAACATTCAAATTTATACATTGATTGAAAAGAATCAGGTTGATAATAGACGTGAATTTCTGGATATCTATTTTCGATTAATACATTTCTATAAAGTGCATTCATTTGATGTTTGTATTGATGTATTTGCCAGTTTAAGCATCTATACCAACTTAATAAAAAGATATTTTAAAATGAAGAATGTTACATGGGAACATTATAATTACTTCAACAATATGGGATTTAACAAAATAGGAAGATGGTTTGCAATAAAGTTTTCTGATAGAATTGTTACCTTGACTGAAACCGACAGAGACAACTACTTAAATAATAACAAAAATTTAGAGGCAGAAAAAATCATACATATATATAATCCTTCTCCGTTTCAAAATGCTGGTGTCAATGTAAAGGAAAAATTGGTAATTGCAGTAGGACGTCTTGAAAAGCTAAAGGGGTTCGACCAGCTACTAGATATATGGGGTAGATTAGCTCCGTTATATCCAGAATGGAAGCTACAGATAATTGGGGAGGGAGAAGAATGGAATAGCCTACAGACTATTATTGATGAGAAAGCAATGACCAATGCAGAACTTTTAGGAAAAAGAAGTAATATGAAAGATTTTTACCAAAAGGCAGCAATATTGGTTTCTACTTCAGAACGGGAAGGGCTTCCTATGACTATGATAGAGGCACAGTCTTTTGGTGTACCAATCGTATCTTTTGATTATGAAACGGGACCTAAAGATATCATTACACCTGGAGTTGATGGTATTATTATTGCTCAGGGTGATGATAGAAATAGAAGAATGGCTCAGGAATTGATGTATTTATTTGAAAGGTCTGAGTTATTGAAGAAGATGGGAAATCAGGCTTATATAAGCAGTAAGCGTTTTGAAATCAAAAATATAGGATGCAAATGGAATGTGGTCATAGATGGTTTGATTGGAGAGAGATAAGGAATGCTTTATGTACTTATGTTTGGAATATCCTCTTTTTTGTTCTATATAGGTGACAAAACTAAAGAAAGAGGACGAATATTGTTTCATTTTTGGGGAGTGCTGCTACCAGTATTGATGGCAGCACTAAGAGATGAAAGAGTAGGAAATGATATTTTAGGATATGTGAAGCCAATGTTCTTACAGGCTGAAAAGTCTGGCAGTTTGACTGATTATTTTATCGGCTTAGCTTCTGGGCTGAACACAAGGGACTTGGAACTTGGCTTTTCAATAGTTGGATACATAGCAACAAAGATTACAGGTAGCCTGCAGGGAGTATTTGGCATATATGAGGCCATAATGATTATCCCAATTTATTTGGCCATTAAGAAATATAATGAAAATATAACTGTAAAATATAATGTACCACAGATTAAGATGTGGATAGGAATGTTTTGCTACTATACATTGTTTTATAATATGTCACTGACGATGGTAAGACAGTCATTGGCATGTAGTCTTCTGGTATATTGTGTGATATGTTTTATGTCAGGATATAGGATAAGGGCGTTTTTGATATTGGTAGCTGCTATATCATTTCATTCAACTGCAGCGGTAGGTATTGTAATTATTCTGCTTTTTTGGTGTATTGAGTCTGAATGGAAACATATTAGAAGATTAATTATTCCATTGGGGATTCTTTTTGCGGTAGTAGGAGGACAGATGTATTGGATTGTAATGAATCTGCTTAGTAAAATAATGCCGGTTCCAGCAAGGTACCTTACTTTTGAATATATGTGGAAGCAAGGACATGGATTGAATATAGCATTTGTTTATTTGATTTTTTGCGCATTTGTTTGTGTGTGGGATGTTCAGTTTAGAAACACCGCAAATAATAAGTTCCTTATTTTTGAAAAATATGTAGTTTGGTGTGCTATATTTCTGACTCCAATGAGTATTGCGGCTGCAAACGTGAGCAGAGTATTGTATTATTTCTTTTATTTTTTTGTATTCATTATTCCATTGGCAGCAGATAGAAACACACGTTTTAGAATCAATAATAGAACATGGATACCGGTTCTGATTTGTATAGTTTATTGGCTGGGCACAGTGCTGTTTAATGATTATACAGGGACAGTCAATTATATCTTGGCATAAGGAGAAGGAAAAATGGCGGTTCCTAAGATAATTCATTACTGCTGGTTTGGGGGAGCACCATTACCTGATTCAGCTATAAGATGTATTGCTTCATGGAATGAATATTGTCCAGGCTATGAGATTAAAGAGTGGAATGAAAGTAATTTTGATATAAAAGTTTGCCCATATGTGAAACAAGCATATGAGGCAAAAAAGTGGGCGTTCGTATCAGATTATGCAAGATTTTGGATATTATATCACTATGGTGGTATATATTTTGATACGGATGTAGAAATGGTCCAAAAAACAGATGACAGAATAATGGATAGCTGTTTTATGGGGAAAGAAGCGGCTTCTCGTAAATATCATAATATGTCGATAGATTTATTGGTTAATACAGGATTAGGGCTATCAGCCAATCCACATATGGACATTTTAAAAGAAATTATGGAACATTATGAAAGAACGAACTTTATTAGCGAAGATGGTGCATTAAATCTTACGACCGTAGTAGAAAGAGTCAGTATGGTACTTATGCGCTATGGGTATAAGGGGAATCATGAGATAGAAAGAATAAAAGGAATGACTATCTATCCGCCAGAGTATTTTTGCCCATTAAATCCAGATACTGGTAAGTTGAAAGTAACAGCTAATACTATTTCGGTTCATCATTATTCAGATTCCTGGCATAGCAGTATGGAAAGAAAAGCTATTCTATTGAGCAGAAAATTTGAAGATAAGGGAATGTATATGTACAGAATTGGAAGGCTTGTAACTTTACCTATACGAATTATGGCTAAGATAGAAAGATTGGGGATTAGGGGAACATTAGAATTTATTAAGAGGCGATAGTTGTGGGGCTATACTCAAAGCATGGTAAAGAAATAGTTAATGAAACGACTATTCCTAAGTATAACGTATAGGGGGCTTAAGTGAACCGATATAAGTATTTATTAAAAAATATTGGGATTTTGACGCTAAGCAGTTTTGCGACTAAACTGATTGGAGTGTTCCTCATACCATTGTATACAAATATCCTGACGACCACGGAATATGGGACATACGATTTGTTTAATGCAACGATTGGAGTGATGCTCCCGATATTGACACTGAATATTCAGGATTCCGTGATGCGCTTTTCATTAGAAAGCAAATTTGATAGAAGGGCAATAGTATCGATAGGTACAAAATACTTAATCTTCTCAAACCTTATCGTCATCTTCATTCTCATTGTGAACGCTGTGTTCGGATTTAGCGCAATGGCCAGACGATATGCTGTGTTTTTCTTTCTGATGTTCCTGTCTCAGTCGCTGTCCGGGGTGGTGACTGCATATGTTCGTGGCATCGATAGAATTGTGGATTTGTCGGTATCCAGTATAATCGCATCCTTGGTTACGATAGGCCTTAACATTGGCTTTCTTGCAGGGTGCAAATGGGGACTGGCAGGCTACTTCTTAGCAAATATCCTAGGGCCTCTGGTGCAATGCCTGTATCTGATTATCAGAGCGGATATTATACATAATGCCAGCTTGAAAGAGTGTTTTTTGGATGAGAAAAGGGAGATGCTGGATTATTGCAGACCGCTGATTGCGAACAGTATTGCATGGTGGATAAATAGTACCTCTGACCGCTATGCCGTTATTTTTTTCTGTGGGCTGGCGGAAAATGGAATTTATTCAATGGCTTCTAAGATTCCATCAATCTTAAATATCCTTCAGTCTGTCTTTAGCCAAGCATGGACGCTTTCGGCGGTTCACGATTTTGACTCGGAAGATAAGAGTGGATTTTTCTCCAACACTTATAGAGTCTATAATTGCATGCTGGTCATCACTTGCTCATTAATCATAGTGGCGGATAAGATATTGGCAAAATTCCTTTATGCAAAAGATTTCTATATAGCATGGAAGTATGTACCCTGGCTGACGATAGCGATTGTGTTTGGTGCTCTGTCCGGTTATATAGGAGGACTTTTTTCGGCTGTGAAGAATGCAAAGTTTTTCGCCAAATCTAGCATCATAGGTGCAGTGTCTAATATTGTTTTGAACTTGTTCCTGACCCCATTCCTGGGAGTGTTAGGGGCATCTGTTGCTACAACTGTATGCTATTTAGAGGTATGGGGCCTACGCTACTGGCATTCTAAACGCCTTATTAAGATGAAGATAAATCTACTTCGGGATGTGGTGTCCTATAGCCTTTTGGTAACACAGGCGGTTGTGCTACTGGTGGTATCAAATGAATTAATGTTGTATAGCATAGAGTTGGCTATTTTCATGTTGATTGTGCTTTTGTATGGAGAGGATATTCTAAAGCTTATGAACAAGGGGAAAGAAGCAACATTGGGAAAGTTCGGGGGGTATAGGGAATGAAGATAGGAATCATCACATGGTTTACTGGTCCGAACCTTGGCACAAGTCTACAGGCAATAGCATTGCAAAGGTATCTGAGAAATGCGGGATATGAGGTTGAAGTTATAAACTATGAAGTTGTCTCAGCTAAAAGGAAGAGCATCAGATTGCTCTGGCAGAAGGTTCTTAGTCAGCCGCAAAAGTATGCTATGACATATGCACAGTGGAAATATGGACATATGATAACTCGCAGGAACCGAAAGATTGCAGATGCCGTTACAAAGAACTGTATCCTGACAGATAGGGTTCATGATGAAGCAGAGCTGATTAAAGTCTGTAATTCATTTGACATTCTAGTTTGTGGGAGTGACCAAATCTGGAATCCGAATTGGTACCACAGATTTTATTTTGCTGATTATGATGAAATACAGACACGAAAAATTTCTTATGCCCCAAGCTTGGGAGTAAATGCGATTCCTGATGAGCTGAAGGCAGAGATTGAACGAAGCATAAAAAAGTTTGATGCTGTATCGGTTCGAGAAGAAAAAGGAGCGGAGATGTTGGAACCATATGTAGGGAGTAGGCCTGTGGTGGTTGTGGATCCCACGTTTCTGCTGACGACAGCAGACTGGGGAAATTTATTCCCAGGTAAGTATAAAAAAATTTATACTGGTGGCTATGTGCTTAGCATGTTTCTGACGGATAAAAAAGAACATTGGGCAGCCGCAAATAGCTTCGCAAGAAAAAAGGGATTGCGACATGTCGTTATTCCATACAGTGGATTTTCTTATTTGCAAAAAGGAGAAATATGCGCAGATAGTGGGCCGGAAGAGTTTTTGGAATTGATACGGGGTGCATGTTATGTGCTGACGGATTCATTTCATGTTACAGTCTTCTCTATAATATATCGAAAACAATTTTACACTTTCCGACGTTTTCGGGAGAATAGATTTATTTCACAAAACACAAGAATTAGCAATCTTCTGAAGATGGCGGATATGGAAGGACGGCTTGTGCCATATGGGAGCAATAGCATTTTTGAATACAGTGATATTGAGTATGGCCAACATGAAGAAAAAATACGAGTGGAAATTCAGAAGAGCAAAGATTTTCTGAAAAAAGCAATAGAGGGAGAAATCACGATATGAAGAGATAGGCAACGATGTCACTATTGGGGCAGGGAGTGTCATCACGAGAGATGTACCAGATAATGCAACTGTAGTGGGAAATTACGCCAAAGTAATTAACTATGATAATCCTGGAAGATATATAAACAATCGATGGAGTGTTGATGACCGATGAAGAGACTTAATGAAGCAGTAAAAAAACTGGTGTCTGTAATTGTGCCAATCTATAATGTGGAGCGTTTTATTGAGCGCTGCGTACAGTCAATCAGTGGTCAGGATTATGAGAATGTGGAAATCATTTTGGTGAATGATGGGAGTTCCGATTGTAGTGGGGAAATTATTGATTCCTTACAAATGACGGATAAACGCATTTGGGTGATTCATCAAAGAAATGCAGGTGTATCTGTAGCAAGAAATGTAGGACTGAAATATGCACAAGGCGAATATGTGGTATTTGTTGATGGAGATGATTACATTGAAAAAAATTATGTTTCATATTTCGTAAAGTTGATTGAAACTACGGATACTGATGTTGCATTATCTTATCAGGTGCTCCATGATGATGAAGAACCAGCATGCCAACCAGAGGACTTTAGCACAGTAAGCTCAACAGAAGCTATGGTGCAGCTCTATTTGAATAAAACTGGAGTTGCTGTCTGGAATAAGATATATAGAAGGGCGCTCCTGGAAGACCACAAAATCCGTTTTAATGAGGATTACTGGTTTGCTGAGGGCATGACATTTAATATTGCCTGCTTTGCGGCAACCGAACAAGTTGGTACTGCGAATTTTAGGGTTTATCACCAAGTGACAAACAGGAATAGTGCTGTGAGAAAATTTAACCTGGAAAGCTGGCATTGTGGCAAAAGGGCAATGGAATATCAGAAAACTCTTTGGAAGACATTTGATAAAAGGGTACTGGACGCCTGGAACTATCATTATAGGGAATATAATTTCAACATACTGAAGGGCTTATACCAAGCGGATCTACGGAAGGAGCACGCTGGCGAGATAAAGAACTGTGTAAATGGACTGAAAAGGAAGATTTTGTACCCATGGCGGGTAGATATTGGAAAAAGGGCAAAACTTAAGAGCCTGTTGGTGGCTGCTTTTCCGATTCAGATGGCAAAACGCGATATTGTGAAAGAGCAAAGGACATATTTTGCATTGAGGCGTAAAAACGGAGTGAATCAGCTTGTAATACAGCTCGCAAAGCTGGGAATAGGTGCAGGCTGGCATCCAATTTTGCTTAATGGGAAAGCAAAAGGGCCACAAGGATATTTTGATTTGGGACAGAAGCTTTTGATATTTGGAGAATGGAACCAGGTAACAGATTGTTCGCAACAAATTCGCCAAAAGGATAAGGAGAACATTATTGTGGTAGCTGTCAGATTTACAGAATCAGCATTAAAAACGAAATTCGATTTCGGGGGGGTAAAGCCTTCCCCGCCATTTCAGATAGGCTGCTTGAACTGAAGCAGATTAATCCACAGGATTATGCAAGCTATTGTGGAGGCGAAAAATCAATGGATATTGAAATCATAGAGCCAGAGGATATTCCAGATGTGGAGGATGTACCTGTCATTTTGGTGAATACAGAGAAAGGGGAAATCTTCCTTAGGAATCTGGACTGCGTCAGCCTTCGTCCATTCTTGACAGGACAAGACAGCCTTGGGTCTGGCTCTGTAGATTGCAGGTATCCTCAATATTATACAATAACCTGGGGAAAACGATGAAGAGACTGGGATTATGGCCTAGAAAATGAACCTTTTCTGACGGTATGTAGAAAAGTGGGGATTGGCTGCTTGGCCAGGTCTGTCTGCTTTGCATTTCCAGGGATTGTAAATGTCAGGAGGAATGCGAAGTGGAAAAAGTATCAGCAATTGTAGCAATTTATAAGTCAGAGAAATTTCTGCCGAAACTTATCGAATCGCTGATAAACCAGACATGGCAGAATTTGGAGATATTGCTGGTGGATGATGGCTCGCCAGACGATAGCGGTGCTGTATGTGACAAATATGCAGCGCAGGACAGACGGATACATGTAATCCATAAGCCAAACGGTGGCGCATGCGAGGCGCGCAATGTTGGCATGGCTCAGGCAACGGGAGAATATATCCTGATTATCGATGGCGATGACTGGCTTGAGTTGGATTATGTGGATTACCTGATGAACTTAGTGCACGAGACCGGGGCGGAAATGGCAATGACGGACCGTGTATTTACGACAAGGAATCGTATCCAGGTGGAGCGGGATAGTGTTGAAATATGGACGCCGGAAGACGCTTTTTGTGGAATCATCTATCCTAGAATTCCTGTTGGGCCATGGAATAAGATTTATAAAACTGATTTGTTGCAAAAACATAATATCACGTTTTCGAGACCATGGTCTGGTGAGGGATTGTACTTTTCTGCCATGGCAGCACAGCATGCAAATTATGTGGCCCTAGGGCACCGGAAAATATATAATTACCGCTTGAATAATATGAATAGCGGATTGACGAATTACAATATTGTAATGGGAACAAATGCGTTGTTGAACATCCGATACATTGAAGAAGCGAGAGTAATTAAGACAAAGCGGACACAATACGCAGTAGACTGGCATATTTGGAAGAACTATGGATATGTCCTTTTTCTAGTTATTGCTACGGATTCCATTGCTGAGAATAAAGCTCTTTACGCTGATTGCAAGAAGAACATGAGGTCAAGACTTGCCTCAGTTCTGATTCATTCTGAATTGGAATTAAAGTCTAAGCTGAAGATGCTCATACAGGGATTATTTCCTACATGGTGGGCAAAATGGGATTTAGAAAGGCAAAAGAGAGCGCTTAGAGCGGACAAAATGGAGTGATGGAGGATAATTTTTGCGTATTTGGATATGTTTCGAGGTGGTGGTACGCTGGCCCTGTTGTGGAGGACTATGTTACAATACCTAAGTGAAGTATCATATTCAGGGCAGAAAGAAAGAACAGCTTTCTACAA
>OFGG01000964.1_pt1 | contig 21122 bp, 20 predicted proteins | sample 1521701 | NCBI WGS metagenome assembly OFGG01 (sample SAMEA3504081, study PRJEB24116) | mouse gut metagenome | biome: mouse gut; feature: mouse-associated habitat; material: faeces | place: Denmark | collected 2011
TGGAATGCTGGCGGACTCACAGGGAACGTGCAGTCCGGCGCCCGCCATGAGGCAGAACAGGGCGGCTGTCCGGATGGCGACCGTCTTTCCGCCGGTGTTGGGGCCCGTGATGATCATTCCGCGCGTGCCGTCCGTGAGTGTGAGGTCAAGCGGCACGCAGGTGTCCGGCGGGAGCATCGGATGTCTCGCGCCGGACAGACAGAGATCATTTTCTGTGTTTATCGCGGGCTCCACAGCCTGCAGATCAATACTCAGCTTACCTTTCGCAAATGCAAAATCAAGTCTGCCAAGGATCCTGATATTTTCTTTCAGCGCCTTTTCTTCCAGGGCGATGTGGTCGGAGAGCATGTATAAAATACGGTGAACCTCAGACTCCTCCTCAACCCGGAGTATTTCCAGATCTTCGCGGATTCCGGCGACGGAAGACGGCTCGATAAAGAGGGTTGCCCCTGTGGAAGAGGTATCCACAACATTTCCGGGGAGTTTTCCCCTGCAGTCTTTCCGCACCGGAAGGCAGATTCTTCCGTTTCTTGTCACGACATAAGCGTCGGTCAGGAATGATTTATACGACCGGAGGAGGCGTTCCGTGCGATCCCGGATTTCCTGCGTTTTCAGTTCCAGATCCCGCCGGATATCCCGCAGGGCACCGGAAGCATAATCATCCACTTTTCCGCCGCGGATAGCTGCTGAGATTTCATCCGCCAGTTCCCCGCAGGCTGTCAGATTGTCACAGTGAAATGCAAGGCTGATCTGCTTTGCTTTTCCCTTTTCCAGATAGGATTTCATGCGGTTTACAGCCGTGAGAAAGCTTCCCACCGCCTCGGCTTCTTCCGCGGAGAGCATTTCGCCGCGAACTGCCCGGTCGATGATGTCCTCCAGATTTTCCATAAGCGGGACAGGGGGAGTCCCCAGTTCTTCCAGGCACAGGCGCGCCTGGGTGGTTTCCCGCAGGCTGCGCCGCAGTTCGGATTCTTTGCGGTATGGCACCAGTTCCGCTGCAGCGCGCTTTCCGGATGCTGTGTTTGCGCAGTCCGCGAGACGTTTCCGTATATCTTCAAAGCCGGTGAGTTCAAATGTATGTTTCATGATATCGTTCCTTTCTGTAATGGTGTTTTGCGTAAACGATTCCGGGAAGAAAAAAAGACCTGTGACATCCTCCATGGGCGCACAGATCTGAAACGGCATTCTGATTACATCGCCGCATGTGTGGCGGCTTCCCGGTATCGTTCATGGATGATGGCACAAAAATAACAGACGTCTGCACGCCGGTTATCCCTGTCTTTTCAGTTCATTTTCTTCCACGGAACGATACAATTAACATACATTTTCCTGCCTTTATATTTTCTATTATTTTAGCCCTGACGGGAGGGGCTGTCAAGGAGATTTTGAAATTCCGAAGTGGAAGTAAAAAACAGTTGACAAAGAAGAAGTGCCGGAATATAATGCAGTTTATATAAAACCTGGTAAATTAATATGAATATAGGAGATTGTGAAGATGGCGAATATTTACAGAGGAATTGTGGATCTGATTGGAAATACCCCGCTGGTGGAAGTGGTTAATCTTGAGCGGGAGCTGGGGCTGAGAGCAACGATTCTCGCAAAGCTGGAGTATTTTAACCCAGGTGGCAGCGTGAAGGACAGGATTGCGAAGGCAATGATCGAGGACGCGGAGGAAAAGGGGCTTTTAAAGGAAGGTTCCGTGATTATCGAACCGACGTCCGGGAATACCGGAATCGGGCTTGCGGCTCTCGCGGCGTCGAAGGGATACCGTATGATCCTCACGATGCCGGAAACCATGAGCGCCGAGCGGAGGAATATTTTAAAGGCATACGGGGCGCAGCTGGTTCTGACGGAGGGGGCAAAGGGAATGAAAGGGGCTATCGCGAAGGCGGAGGAGCTGGCGCAGGAGATTCCGGACAGTTTTATTCCCGGACAGTTTGCGAATCCGGCGAATCCGGCGGCGCACAGGGCGACGACAGGTCCGGAGATCTGGGAGGATACGGACGGGGCCGTGGATTTCTTTGTCGCCGGAGTCGGGACCGGCGGAACCCTGACCGGAGTCGGAGAGTATCTGAAATCGAGGAATCCGGAAGTCAGGGTTGTGGCTGTGGAGCCCGCCGCGTCGCCGGTGCTCTCAAAAGGGGAGAGCGGGGCGCATAAGATCCAGGGAATTGGCGCGGGGTTTGTGCCGGAGGTATTGAACACAGGTATTTATGATGAGATTATCCGGGTGGAAAACGAGGAGGCATTTGAATACGGAAAGCTTCTCGCAAAGCAGGAAGGAGTTTTAACCGGCATTTCCTCGGGGGCGGCTCTCTCGGCGGCTGTCCGGATTGCAAGGCGTCCGGAAAATGAGGGAAAGACGATTGTTGTGCTGCTTCCGGATCACGGCGACAGATATTATTCCACACCGCTTTTTGCATAGCAGGCGCAGGCGGCTGGGAAACACTTGTGGCAGGAAAATTTAAGAAATATTTTAGGAGGGCTTTAGCGGGGATTAAAAAAGATCTGATATAATAAATCTCACAGAGGTCGCAGAATGACCTGAAATACAGGGAAATGAGGTTTACAGTATTATGATGAAACATGAAGACAGAAATGAGACCATACAGCGGGCGGCAGAGGAGATTCTGACAGAGGAAGTGCTGGTGGAGGAACAGATGATACAGGTGTACGAGCTGGTGCCGGTCCGGGGAGCGATGGATTCGGATATGGAACAGATCGTCGATATGACAGACCAGTTTTCCCGGACGATGGATCCCGTTTTGCGGATGTATAATGCCGCGATGTGCGCCGCCTCGGCGAGACTGGAAATTATCGAGGATGAGTTTCAATACAGGAGACAGCGCTGCCCGATTCATCATATTGATACCAGACTCAAATCGGCAAAGAGTATTCTGGGAAAGCTGGAAAAAAAGGATCTTGATCTGACCCTTTCAGCCGCCTGCAATAATATTTATGATATCGCCGGGATCCGTGTTGTCTGTTCTTATATAAAGGATGTATATCTGATCCGAGACAGACTGCTGGCGCAGGATGATATTTACATAATGGATATCAAGGATTATATCGCGGAGCCCAAGAAGAACGGGTACCGCAGTCTTCACATGATTATCCGCATACCGGTATATTTTATGAACAAAAAGCAGATGGTTCCGGTGGAGCTGCAGCTGCGCACGATGGCGATGGACCTGTGGGCAAGTCTGGAACATGATATAAAGTACAAGTCGCTGTATCAGGGAGTGGCTGCCGACTTTACGGACGAACTCAAAGAGTGTAGCAGACTGATTTATGAGGCGGAAGAGCGGCTGGAAGTTCTCAACCGCCTGCTGGAAGAATGAGTCTGCCGGGGCCCGTGGCTGGGAGCGGCCGCTGCTAAGTGTGGGAAAGGACGGGGAACATCATCCGGTCATTTTCGATCCGCGCAAGGTCGTCCCCAAGGATAAACAGGGTGCAGTCTTCCTCCCTGTGTTCCCGCACACAGAAAGTCTCCCTGCGCACGGGCGTATAGCCGGCGACGACCTCCCGCACAGTTTCGCCGAAGGAACTGGCAAGGCGCACGGGGTCGGTATACTGTTTTCCGAAAATCTGATAAATGCGGAGCACCTGGTCTTTTTGTTCTGCGATCACATAAGTATCATTTTCCGGCAGATACCAGAGATGTTCCCGGTATCCGGCGGCCAGATGAAAATGAATCAGGCCCGGGTTTTCGCAAAGGCGCATGGCGTCATCCGTTTCCTTTATGGCAGCCTCAAAGTGCCTGAGCCGTGCCGGCTGTCTCAGATCTGCTTTTTCCAGAGTATAGCCGTCTGTGCGTTCCGGGAACGGAATAAAATACTCATATTCTTTTGAGGGCCGAAAGCCGAATTTCGGATAGTAATCAAGGACATCGTCGTTTGCAAAGAGGTAGATGCCGTCCGTCTTTCCGGCATATTTTTTCAGAACAGATTCCATTATACTGCGCCCGCACCCCTGCCCGCGGTATTCCGGGGCAGTCATAACGGTTCCGAGCTGCAGATACTGTCTCCGGACCCCTCCCATGTCAAACTGCATCCGGCTGACAGATACATTTGAGATCACCGTGCTGCCGTCCAGGAGGACATGGGGGGTATACTGATCTCCCTAGTGCCCCGCTGCGTGCCATGCAGTAAAATCAAAGCCGAATGTCCGGCGGGTCAGGCTGTTAAAAGAGTTGCGCAATGTGTCAGAGTCCCTTACGGATTCGGAATGTGTATATTTCACTGTGCGCCTCCTTTGCGTATCGTTTCTGTTACCTCTGACGGAATTGCAAATACCGGACTTCCGATATACCCCGGCCCTACCTCGTACTCATCGAATGCGATAAACAGATTCCCGTCAGCATCCAGATAATAATTCTGGTTTTCCTTTATGGTCTCAAAAGAGTCTTCCATGTCCGGATCATCGAGAAAATACATGGCTGTATCCGCCTTCATCTGTTCGCGCATCTGTTTTCTGATCTCCGCGCTGATCGGGGTGATGTAGTCCGCGCCTTCCGGGAAGAGGTCTTTGAGCTGCATGACGGAGTCTGCCCTGCGGTCAATATTATAGTACCGGTGAAATTCATATCCGCTGGCCTGTACCATGAGCCCCGTTATTTTCAGGGTAAACCAGTCCGGTGTGTCCGTGACGGTCTCGTAGGAGACGTCCAGGCCCAGATATCCCTCATTTTGCATATCGCGCTCAAACTGTGTGATCAGCTCCTCTGTGTATTCCTCCACACTTTTGTTTACCTGAGCGACCGCTCCGCTTTCAGAGGCGCTTTCGGTGGTTCCGGTATCTTCCGGCACGATCATCGGAATGTCCACGTTTGCGGTATTATGTCCGTCGTCGTGTGTATACTCCCGCACGGTGACGACCCTGAAGAGGCCGCCGATAACCGGCAGACTGCCCATCGCATAAGCGATATCCTGGTTTGTGTTCGGCAGGATGACAAGCGCAGCCGCAGCCGCTGCCCCGATACCGAAATTGCGGATTCTTTTTGCTCTCTGTGTTCTCTTTTTGTCCATTTCAGCCCTCCTGACTGCATTCTGTATTCTTTCAATGCCTTCTTCCGGTATCCTTACCGCGTGATACTCTGTTTTCAACTGTTCCCATTCTTCATTCCGGTTCATAAAAATCCTCCCTTCCGGATGCCAGCGTAAAGTGTTATGTCTCCTCAAGTGCGATGCGAAGTTTTCCGAGCGCGCGGTACAGACGGCTTTTTACCGTGTTCAGGTTTTCGCCGGCTGCCTGTGCCACCTGTTCCAGGGTCATGTCTTCAAAATAGCGCAGTATGACGACGGACCTTTCGTGTTCGGGAAGACGCTCTATCGCGCTTTTCAGGTCGATATCTTCCCAGACTTCCCCGTATCCTGCCGGCTCGTCGGAGAGACCGGCGATGTCTTTTCTGTTTTTCCGCAGAAGCGATACGGCTTCATTGATGATGATCCGGCAGATCCAGGTATCCGCGTACGCCTGTTTCCTGAGTTTTTCCGCGTGAAAAATCGCTTTATAGGCGCTCTCCTGTACGACGTCGAGTGCGTCCGCTTCGTTGTGGACATAGCCATACGCAATCCTGTAGTATTTTTCGTAATTTTTCAGCAGCATCTCATTTATGATGCTCTCATTGTCCTTTTTCACGTTATCCGGCTCCTTCCTTTGCAGTTACAACCATTAGACGGTACAGACTGCGGAAAAGTTTCAGCAATTTTAAAAGTATTGTTATTTCCGGCTTAAGACATTATAATGAAAGAAAATGTTATCAGATGAAGGAGGCCAGATATGCATACGTTTCAACCGCTTTCCATTGAATTTCTGGAGTTTAATCCGTTCACCAAAATCGGGAAGGAATGGGCGCTTGTCACTTCCGGTTCCAGGACTGCCGCCAACTGCATGACGATCAGCTGGGGCGGAGTCGGTGTGCTGTGGGGAAAGAATGTCGTTTTTGTATTTATCCGGGATTCCCGGTATACCAAAGAATTGCTGGACAGTAATGATTTCTTTTCCATCACTTTTCTGGGAGAGGAGCACCGCGGCGCTTTAAATTACTGTGGTTCCCATTCCGGACGGGAGGGGGATAAGGTGAGGGCAGCAGGGCTGTCCCTTGATTTCCGGCACGGGATCCCTTATATTGATGAGGGAAATCTCGTTCTGCTCTGCAACAAAATGTCCGCCACCAGAATTACGGAGGAATCGTTTCTCGCGCCGGACATCCGGGAAAAGTGGTACCAGGACGGCGATATGCACACCATGTATGTTGCGGAGATTATTGATATACTGGCGCGATGATGTGCGGAAGGTACGGTATATTTGTCCGGATTTCTGTAAATTATGAGAAACAGATAGAAATGGAGGTCAATCAATAATGAACGAAAAAATTTATAAGACGATGGGGCGCGCCGGCGCCGGAAATCTGGCCATCGGGGTCTGTGTCCTCGTCTGCGGACTTTCCTGTGGAATTCTTCTGATCGTGAGCGGCGCAAGGCTGCTGAAACAAAAATCGGAGATCCTGTTTTAAGCGCGGAGCAGCCGGACATGAAAAATGCGGACAGAAAAGTCCGCATTTTTCAGATCAGTTCTTCATTTCGTCTCAGCATATCGGCGATGATGTCCTGGCAGTGCGCGCCCAGCTTTTTCCGCGTCTCTTTGTCCAGTTCTTTTGGGTAGACGGGCTCCCCGTATTCCAGTATAACATGTGCCGCTTTTATTTTTGGAAAATGATTTTCCAGAATCTGTGCAGAATTCGTAATTGCCATCGGGATAATGGCACATCCCGTTTTCTCTGCAATCTTAAAGCTTCCTTCCTTGAACGGGAGCATCAGCGCATCTGTCTGATTTCTGGTCCCTTCGGGAAAAATGCAGACGGATATCCCGTTTCTGATATTATCGATGCCGGCAAGGATGGTTTTTAATGCTTCCCTGACTTCTTCCCGGTTGATGAAGAGGCAGTGCAGGCGCTTCATCCAGGTTGAGAGGAGGGGAACTTTTTCCATGTTGCTTTTTGCGATGTAGCCGGTCAGGCGGGGACAGCGCGCGTAGGTGATAATGGTATCGAAATAGCTCTTGTGATTGCCGATGTAGAGAACAGCCTGATCCCGCGGCACACGTTCCTCTCCGATGACGGTGACTTTCGTTCCGCATAGAAAAAGGATAACGCGGAATGCCCACTGTACCATGCGAAGCTGGCTGATATCGGCGGCCTGCCGGTTGTATTTTCCGATAATCCATTCGACGCAGAGGACGGGAATCCCGAGAATCAGAAATAATATGGCGAAGAGAAGAGCGAGAATCACCCGTAACATAACAAAGTCCTTTCCGGAGCAGCGCGTTTTGCGCCTGCCCGCTTTCAGATTTTTCCATTTTTACTATTATATAGGGAAACACACAGAAAAACAATAAAAATGGTTATATTTTTTCCGGCCCGTCATAGAATATGATAGAAGCCAGTAGTGGGGGGATCTATGAGAATTTTCCACAGCAAAAAGGAAAAAAAGAATGGGAAGCGCCGTACTGTCGCGCTGACGGTAGTTCTGTCTCTCTTCTGCGGCCTCCTTTCAGGCTGCAGCGTCCGGGAGACGAACGGGACCAGGATCAGTGACCTGGAATATGTGATTGTCGGGGAGACCGATCTGCCGGAGGAGCTTGCGGCGATGATTGAGGAGAAAAAGGCGGCAGATTTTAAGCTGACTTATCAGGCCGGGGAAGAGCTTTACATTATCCGCGGATATGGGGAACAGGCGACGGGGGGATACAGCATCAGTATCCGGGAATGTTATCTGACCGCAAATGCGATCGTGTTTGACACAGAGCTGATCGGGCCCAGGAAAGGGGAGAGTACATGTAAAGGGCCGAGTTATCCGTACATAGTGATAAAGACCGCGGACAGGGAGGAAAATACGATATTTGAGTGAAGGAAACCGGGCTGACCATATCAATGGCGGCCCGGTGTTTTGCGTGTGGCCGGATTGCGGTCCGCAGATGCCGGAAAGTACTTGACATGCCGCGAAAAAAGGCGAATACTTTTATTTAAAGAAAGACTATATTAAAATGGAGGAGAAATATGAAAGACAGATGGAAACGCAGACTGAGAGGCTTTCCCGCAGTCCTGTCTGCCGTTGTTCTGTGCCTTTCCATGTGGACGACACAGGTGGAGGCCGCGGATGGCTATGCCTGGGTGAAGGTAAAGGTGACGTTTGGTCAGACAGAGGCGCGGAGCATGTTAAAGATGATCAATGAATTCCGGATGGGGAAGGAAGCGTGGGCATGGGATGAGAACAATCAGCGGAAGGAGTATAAGTGTAAGGCCCTGAAGTACGATTATGATCTGGAGCGCATTGCGATGCTGCGGGCAGCGGAGCTCGCCCTCGCCTATTCTCACACAAGACCGAATGGGAAGAGCTGTTTTACCGCACATAACGGGGGGATAATGTGCGGCGAGAATATCGCGGCGGGGTACGGGACGGCCGCGGAAGTCTTTGAAGGCTGGAAAGAGACGGATAAACCGTACAGTGGCCAGGGGCACCGCAGAAATATGCTGAATCCGGGGTATACGGCAGTCGGGATCGGACATGTTTACTATAACGGCTATCACTACTGGGCGCAGGAGTTCCGCTCTCCTGTATCTGATGCTGGCAAAACGGCTGCAAATGACGCGGAGACGGAGATGAAGCTGGAGATTCTGCTCCGGGATCTGAAAGATGTGTCGCTTACCCCGTCTGTGAATAAGATTGTGCTCGCGCCCGGGAAGACCATAAATGTGCCGCAGCTTGTGATTCAGATTTGCATGAAGCAGTCATGGGGCGGCTGGGTGCAGGTGGAGATGCCGTATACCTGGAAAGCAGGTGGAGGGGGATATCTTACAGTTTCGGATGGAAAGATTACCGGGGTAAAATGTGGAACCACAAAGGTGACAGCCACGGTGCTGGGGAAGACGGTGAAGGTGCCCGTGATTATCACGGAAACGGGAGAGTCCGATGAAGAGGACGAGAGTGATGAACCGGGGGTATTTTGTGCAGGCGATGTCAGATATATCATAAAACAGCCTTTCGGAGGAAAGAAGACAGCGGTTGTGGCAGGAGCCGCTAAGAAAAATCAGACCAGCGTCACGATACCGGATACGGTAAAACTGGGAGGCGTGAAATATAAGGTTACGGAAATCGGGACACGTGCGTTTGAAAAAAATGAGAGCCTTAAGACGGTCAGCATTGGGAAAAATGTTACAAAAATAGGATTTCAGGCGTTCTTTTGCTGTGAGAATCTTACGACAGTGAAGGGATGCAAAGGGATTGAGGTAATTGAAAGCAGCGCTTTTTACAGGTGCAGCTCTGTCCAGAAGATCAGTATCCCGTCAGCATCACTAACAAAGATCGGGAGCGGGGCATTTGCCAGCTGTACGGGAATGACAGGTTTTACGACAAAATCAAAAAAGCTTGCTTCCATCGGTATACGGGCCTTTTACGGGGATAAAAAACTGTCTTCCGTTACCCTGAAAACGGAAAAGCTGAAAAAAAATAATGTCGGGTATAACGCGTTTAAAGGGATTTGGAATAAGTGTAAATTTAAAGTACCCGCCCGGAAAGTGTCAGCATATAAGAAACTGTTTCAGGAAAAGGGCGCCGGAAAGGGAATTGTGGTCGGAAAATAAACATGAACCGGTCAGATGAGAATGGCTTTTCCGTGCATGGTTGAAGTTCACAGGAAATCTGATACAATAAAATTACAGGGAGAACCCGATGGCAGCAAAAGATAAAACAAAAACAGATGTAAGGCTGAAAGATTTCTGGCGGCAGAATGACCGGTTTGCAGATCTTTTTAATGCAGTGATTTTTGAGGGGAAGGAGGTTTTAAAGGCGGAAGAACTCCGTGAGATGGACACAGATATGTCCGGTATTATCCGTTTCCGGGACTATGAGGAATCTGTGGTACGAGTCCGTGATGTGGTTAAAAAGACTGCTTACGGGGCAGAGTTCGTCGTACTGTGCATCGAAAATCAGCAGAGAATACATTATGCAATGCCTTTGAGGGCACTTTTGTATGACGGGCTGGGATATCTGAAAGAATATCAGGAGATTACCCATGCCAGAAAAAAGGAAAAAGGGCTGGAAACAGGGGACGAGTTTCTCTCAGGAATGCGCAGGGAGGACCGGCTTCATCCGATTGTTTCGATCATTGTATATTATGGAGAAAAACGATGGGACGGTCCTCTGTCCCTTAAGGATATGGTCGGAGATATGCCGGAGGAGATCAGCCGGATTTTTTCAGATTACAGGATGAATCTGGTGCAGGTCCGGGATAGTGAAAAATATACGTTTCATAATGAAGATGTGAGAATTGTTTTTGAGATTTCGCGGGAGATTATGAAAGGAAATTTTGAACGGATTGCCAGGAGGTATAACAGGGAGATCAGAGCGGAGCTGGCGGCGGTGATTGGCAGAATTACCGATTTTGGTGAGATTATCCGGCAGGCGGATGGCAGGGAGGTGGTCAATATGTGTTCCAGTCTTGAAAATTTAAAAAAGCAGGGGATCGAACAGGGGATCGAACAGGGGATCGAACAGGGGATCGAACAGGGGATCGAGCGAGGGGTACAGATGCGTGACAGAGAGCTGGTTGTCAGGATGCTGGGAATGGGGCGTACAGTGGAAGAGATTGCGGATCTTCTTGGCATTCCGGCCCAAAAGGCTGCGGAGATTCAGAGGGAGCAGGAGGAAAAAAACTGACTGGGAGGAAAAACGGATGAAAAGGAAAACAGGTTCACTTATTCTGGCGCTGCTGTTAATGATATCCGGATTGCTGGCAGTATATCCGGATGTACACGTGCTGGCGGCGACAAGTCGTACAATGCGTGTGGGGGAGAGTCTTACAATTTATGCCACCCCTGTTCCGGCAAACGCGACAGGCGGGCAGTGGTCGTCCAATGATACCGGAAAAGTAGAGATTGTGTCTCAGAATGCAGCGACACATTCCTGCGAAATCAGGGCGCTGGCTAAAACATCCTCGGATGTTTATCTGGAGTACCGGTATAAGAAATCGGATCAGACGCTGGGAATGGTGGGGTTTTACATAAAGGTAACGGCGCCGCTTCCCACTGCGGTATCACTCTCCCCGTCCAGCCTTTCGCTGAAAGTTGGAGAAAGCGCACAGCTCACGCCGGCTGTTACACCGGCCGGTGCTGAGACAGGCTATATTTATTCCAGCGATGACGAGGCGATTGCAAAGATCAGCAAATCCGGTCTGGTGACGGCGGTGGGAACCGGAACCACCACGGTGCGCGTCAGGACGGATCTGGAGGCGAAAAAAGCCGCCTGTACGGTTACAGTCAGCGCACCGCCTGAGCCGGAAGGCCCGTCGGGCGGAGATTCAACAGAATCCACGGGAACAGGAGGAACAGGCCCGACAGAATCGACAGAGGGCACTGTCCCGTCAGATCCGGAGGGCCCTTCCGGTGGAAATTCAACGGGTTCCACGGGAACAGGGGACCCGTCAGAGGGAACAGGCCCTGCAGACACATCTGACGACGGGGATTCTGCCCTGACGGAATTTGTACCGGTATCGACAGTTCCATTCGATCAGGCCACGGACATTGCGGTTTCCCAGGAGATTCTGGTTGTATACGGACAGGGCATTGTATCCGGAGATCACTTTTCCGGCATTACACTGAAAGATAATACGGCTGGAGGGAATGCCGCTTTTACGGGAGCGATCAGCGGAAGCGCCCTGGTGCTGACCCCTGTTCCCGGGCTTCTGGCGGGGCATTCGTATACGGTGACGCTGCCGGCGGGAGCCTTAAAGCTGGCTGCGGGAAATGGAGTATCAGCGGCAGTGACGTTTTCGTTTACTGTAAGGGACGAGGAGGCGGAGGTTCCGGATTCAGGAGAAGAAGAATCAGAGGAAGATGAGACCGGGGTAACCGGAATATCCATATCCGCTCCGTCCAAAAAGATTGCAGCGGGGAAAAAGGTGGCGCTGAAGGCGAAGGTGACACCCAAAAATGCGACGAATCAGGGACTGCGCTGGAAGTCCGGCAATACAAAATATGCGACGGTGAGTAGCAAAGGAGTAGTGACGACAAAGAAAGCAGGGGCTGGGAAAAACGTCACGATCACAGCGACGGCGACGGATGGAAGCGGCAAAAAGGCCTCCATTAAAATCAGAATAATGAGACACGCCGTCACCGGGGTACAGATCAGGAGAGCGCCGAAAAATCTGGCGGCTGGAAAGAGCATAAAACTGAGAACGACTGTCAGAACGAACGGAAAGGATGCAAACAAAACGCTGAAGTGGACGTCGTCCAATACAAAATATGCCACGGTGACTTCTGACGGAAAAGTGAAGGCAAAAAAAGCCGGAAAGGGGAAAGTGGTTTCCATTACGGCCGCAGCAACCGACGGAAGCGGCAAAAAAGCAACGGTCAGAATACGGATAAAATAAAGGGCACGGATTGTGCTTTTCCAGGGAAGGGCAGCTTTTGAACGCATATGTCAGGCGGGGAAGGAGGAGGTGCATGCGGAATAAAATATACAAAAGAAAAAAGCACAGAGGAAAACATACCGGAAAGTTTCAGATTGTGCGCCTGTGCCTCGTTCTGACTGTGCTGCTTGCCTCGACTGGGATTCTTATTTTTCTGCTCTGGTCTTCTCTGGCACGGGAGAAAGGCGGGGGAGGGGAACGGCGTCACGGGGAGATTGCCGGACTTCTCAAACAGTACTATTCCTGTATAGAGGAAGAAAATTATGATGAGATGTACCGGATGCTGGATGCCAGGAGCCGGTCCTCAGTTTCCGCGGGAGAATTTACATCCAGAAATCAGCATGTTTATCAGACGATCAGTGCGTCGGATGTGCAGGTTCAGATCACGGAGACGGAGGACGTTACGGAGGAGATGTGCCGGGTAACGTTTGAAGTGAAAATGGAGACGATTGCGGGGGAGCTTTCCTTTTCCGGACAGACGGTGTTTTCGCTGGAGGAAGACGGAGCGTACCGGCTGGCATGGGATAACGATATGATTTTTCCGGATCTGGCTCCGGGGGAACAGATCCGGGTATCGGTGAAAGAAGCAAAGCGGGGCAGTATTCTTGACCGCAACGGTATGATTCTCGCGGGGGAGGGCACGGCGACGCAGGTGGGGCTTGTGCCTGGAAAGATGAATGAGGATAGCGGTGCGGATGTGGAGCAGCTGGCGCAGCTTCTCGGAATGCCGGCGGAGAGTATCCGGAAAAAGCTGGAGGCGGAATGGGTAAAAAGTGATTCGTTTGTGCCGCTTAAGACAGTCGAAAAACTTACGCCCCTGGAGCAGATGACGGAGATCACGGATGAGAAAACGGTCCGCAAGGCAAAACGCGACGCCGCCCTGCTGAAGATTCCGGGAGTGATGCTGACGGACACTCCGGTCCGGCATTATTCCCTGGGAAGCGCAGGAGCGCACCTGATCGGCTATATTCAGACGGTGACGGAGGAAGATCTGGAAAAGCATCCGGGAGAAGGCTATACCGGCGGCAGTAAGATTGGCAGGAGTGGCATTGAGCGCGCGTATGAGAAAGAGCTTAAGGGACAGACCGGATATGAGGTGTATGTCGCGGATTCCGGTGGGGAAAAGAGGCGTGTCCTCGCCAGTATCCGCAGGATTGACGGGCAGGATATCCGTCTCACGATCGATTACAATCTGCAGAAAGCTGTGTATGAGACATATGCGGAAGACAAAAGCTGTACAGTTGTGATGAATCCTTATACGGGGGAAGTGCTGGCTCTGGTCAGTACGCCGACGTTTGACAGCAATGATTTTGTGCTGGGAATGCCGGAGGAATTATGGAATTCGCTGAATGAAGATGAGAGGAAGCCTCTCTACAACCGTTTCCGGCAGAAGCTGTGCCCCGGGTCCACAATCAAACCTGTTATTGCTGCGGTCGGAATGGATGCAGGGGTCCTGAATCCGGATGAAGATTACGGGGATGAAGGACGCCGCTGGCAGAAAGATGAGAGCTGGGGCAATTATTTTGTGACGACTCTCCACGCAGCCTCGCCGGCAAACCTGCTGAATGCCCTGATTTATTCTGATAATATTTATTTTGCAAAAGCGGCATTAAAGATCGGCGCAGGACCGCTTAAGGAGGGGCTGGACAGGCTTGGTTTCAACGAGGCGGTTCCGTTCGAGGTCGGGATGGCGGCCTCGCAGTATTCGAACACGGAAGAAATTGAATCTGAAGTGCAGCTTGCAGACAGCGGATACGGGCAGGGGCAGATGCTGGTGAACCCGGTTCACCTGGCGGCACTTTATACGGGCTTTGCGAACGGCGGGGATGTGATAAAACCATACCTGCTCTATAAAAATGAGCCTGAGAGTGAGATCTGGATCAGGGGGGCATATCAGCCGGAGACGGCAGACCGGATTAAGGCGGCGATGGAGCAGGTCGTGCAGTCGGAAGGCGGGACAGGGCGCGGAGCTCACCGCGCGGATATTCTGCTGGCGGCGAAGACGGGAACAGCGGAGCTCAAGCAGACGAAGGACGATGCCGAAGGGACAGAGCTTGGATGGTTTGGTATTTTCACGGAAGACCCGGGAGTGGAAAAGCCGGTTCTGATTCTTTCCATGGTGGAAGATGTCAGGGACCGGGGCGGAAGCGGTTATGTCGTGGGGAAGACAAAACAGATTCTGGACGGGTGGTTTGTCACAGAGCCGGATCCCCTGACAGGTACGGAGAACGCTGCCGGGCTGCCGGCAGCCGGAGAGCAGCCGGAAGAAATAGGAGAATAGAGCCATGAGTGCACGGATTCTTGTTGTGGACGATGAAAAAGAGATTGCGGATCTGCTGGAACTGTATCTGGTGAACGAGGGATTCACCGTGCAGAAATGTTACACGGCAGCCGCAGCACTGCGTTATCTGGAGGGAGAAAAACCAGATCTCGCGATTCTGGATATTATGCTGCCGGAAGTGAACGGATTTGAGGTCTGCAGAAGAATCCGTGAGACTGATTTTTATCCGATCATTATGCTGACGGCAAAGGATGCGCAGATCGATAAAATCACGGGTCTGACAATCGGCGCGGATGATTATGTGACCAAGCCGTTTCTGCCGCTGGAGCTGGTGGCCCGCGTCAGGGCGCAGCTGCGGCGTTATCAGCGCTATGGAGCGCCCGGAAAGGAAGGAGCGCCGGGGAAAACAGGCGAAAGCGGACTGCTGGTTATGAAGGATCTGCGTCTGGACACGGAGGGGCATCAGTGTTTCCGTGGGGACACGGAGATTTTTCTGACACCCACGGAATTTACGATTCTTAAGGTGCTTCTTTTGAACGGCGGGAAAGTGGTCAGCGCAGAGGAGCTCTTTCATGCTGTCTGGGCTGACGATTATTACAGCAGGGGAAATAATACGGTATCTGTGCATATCCGCCATATTCGTGAGAAATTAAAAGATACAGCAGAGAATCCGAAATATATTAAAACAGTGTGGGGAGTGGGGTACAGGGCGGATGTATAGATTCCGGAGAAAAAAAGATAACTATATCCGGCTGAAACGAAAGCTTTTCTGGCAGACATTTCTGATGATGTCTGCCGCATACGCGGGTATCTGGATGCTTTACCTGTATGTGCTGCATGGGAAGTTTGCGACAGGCGTGGTCGCCATCCTGCAGTTTCTGACGGGCTGGGATTATGTGATGTGTCTGGGCGTGTACAGGGATGTTTTCCGCAATAATTTTCAATTGTTTATTTTTGCCGGGGCCGCGGGCCTGTTTTTTGTGATTTTCCGTGTTTTTTTAAACTGGTTTACCCGGTATTTCAGTGAGATTGACCGCGGAGTGGACTGTCTGATCGGGCGCGGGGAGCAGGAGATCCGGATGTCCGGCGAGATGGAGCCGATGGAGAGAAAACTGAATCAGGTCCGTCAGACCCTGGAGCAGCAGTTTCTCGAAATACGCGGAGCGGAGGAGAAAAAAGATGAACTTGTCATGTATCTGGCGCATGATATCAGGACGCCTCTCACGTCTGTGATCGGATACCTGTCCCTGCTGCAGGAGATGCCGGATATGACAGAAGAACAACGGCAGACGTTTATCCGGATCACACTCGAAAAGGCACAGCGCCTGGAGGTACTTGTCAATGAATTTTTCGATATCACCCGCTTCAGGCGGGAGGAAGCCGGATATGCAAAGGAGAAAATTGACCTGTTTTATATGTTTTTGCAGCTGAAGGAGGAGGCATATCCGCTTCTCGCGCGGAAAAATATGTCCATCACACTTGATGTTGCGGAGAACTGTACCGTGCGCGGCAATCCGGACAGGCTTGCCCGCGTGTTTCACAATCTGCTGAAAAATGCTGTCGCTTACGGGGATCGGGACAGTGAAATTGTGATCAGTGCCGCGGAGGAGGAAAATGATACAATTATTACTTTTTCCAATTACGGGCCGGAGATTTCACAGGCAGAGCAGGAGAGGCTTTTTGATAAATTTTACCGGATGGACGGGGCAAGGGGGACCGACAGCGGCGGCGCAGGGCTGGGGCTTGCGATTGCAAAAGAACTTGTCGGAATGCATGGGGGCACGATCGGTGTGACCAGCAGCGGGGGATACACGACATTCCGTATTGCGCTGCCGGCCGGGGAGTGACGGGAGGCGGGCGTATCCGGCCGAAAAAGAGAGAAGGAGGATTCCGGATGGAGAGAGAATGGAAGAAAAAGGGGCCGGTTCTGGACCGGAAGGGAAGACCGGTTGCGGGGTTTTCGAGGCGGAGCATGCGGGTCTATGACAGACGTGCCATCCGCGCGCTGCCCTGGAGGATTAAGGAGTGGGATTTTTACCAGGTATCCGATGAACGGATGTGTCTGCAGTTTACGATCGGACACGCGGCCTATGCAGGTCAGGTCAGCCTGATGCTGTTTGACTTTGTCAGAGGGAAGAAACTGCTCGATCTGAACCGGATTCTGGCGCTTCCGTTCGGCTCGCTGCATATGCCCCGGGACGCGGAGCGGGATCACGTTCTCTCCTATGATAAAAACGGTATCCGGATGTGCTTTGCCGTGAAGGGGGATGAGCGCACGCTCACCTGCAGCTGGGGGGAGGCGGAGGCAGAAATTCACCTTGTACGCTGCAACCCGGATTCACTGGTGGTTAACCTGCCGTTCGACGAGTCGCCGCGGGCGTTTTATTACAATCAGAAAATTAATTGTATGACGGCGGAGGGATATGTCCGCATCGGCAAAAAGAAGCGGCTCTTTGAGAAGGAACATTCTTTTGGCATTCTGGACTGGGGCAGAGGCGTCTGGCCGTTTCACAACGAATGGTACTGGAGTAACGGAGCAGGTTATCTGGAGGGAGAAATGTTCGGGTTTAATCTGGGCTGCGGGTTTGGAAATACTGATATGGCGAGCGAAAATATGCTTTTCTACCGGGGGAAAAGTCATAAACTGGGAAAGGTGGATATTATTCCGGGGGAGGACTATATGCAGCCCTGGAAGATCAGGGACCGGGAGGGGCGTCTTGATCTGGTGTTGACGCCCTGTTATGACAGGACGACAAAAGTAAAGATGTTATGGGTTGATAACTGCTGCCATCAGATATTCGGAACATTTCGCGGGACGGCAGTGCCCGATGACGGAACGGTGTTAAATGTGCATGATATTGTGTCGTTCGCGGAACACGCAGTGAATAACTGGTAGGAATGGTTTTTAATCTGCTGGCAGTGAACAGGAAAAACAGGAGGAATCATGATGGATCGTTTTATAAAAGTTTATAGTCAGGGTATGGTCAACGTCGTTGAAGTATGGGTTGATACCGAGACAGGCGTCAATTATGTGTTTCGTAAAGACGGGTATGCGGGAGGCCTCACGCCTCTGCTCGATAAAGATGGAAAGCCGGTCGTGACACCGTAATCCGTTCCGCCTGCAGAAGGGGTAAGCTGTATGTTTCAGGGACGCAGGGAAGCTTACCTGCTGCAGGCGGCATATCATTAATTTATAAATCTCCTGTTTCAGGCAGGGGTTCGTGTCTGCTTTTTCATACTGTTTAAGTATCCGCGGCTATTTTTTCACTACAGGTATCCACACTTCATATTGTGCATTTTGCGGGTCCGGATTTAAATACACCTCGACGTCAGGAGCATTTCCATACCCGTATCCTGAAGTCGGCAGCCATTCCGTTACGATGCGTCGCTCCAGATCCTGAATAGACTGATTTGTACCCTCTCCGGAAAATATTGCCCAGGTGGCCGCCGGCACAGTATAATATTCAAGGTCATTCGTTTCCTGTGAAGTAGATACCGCAATATAATACCACCACGGTTCCGTGTCATTACAGGTGCTGACGCCGAGCACTCCCATGGGCGGTGTGTCCATCATACGAATCAGCCTCTGCAATGTTCCGTTTGCAGATATTTCCTGCCACTTTGCGGGTATGGCCGTAAAATTTTTTTCAATATCCTTATTCAGAGGTACGGATACCCCTGCAATACGGAAAGCGTCTTTTGTTTCAATTCGATAATTCATTTCTTCCACTCCTCTGACTGTGATTTTAAATAAGACAGGCGGGAAGGATTTTACGGATACGCCCTCATTTTTTACAGCAGACGGGGCAATTCCATGAACAGACTGAAACGCTCTGTTAAATGCGGTGGGGGAATTATATCCATATTTTCCTGCCACATCAATGATTTTCATGCTTTTGCCCTGTAAGTCCACGGCGGCAAGCGACATTTTTCTCCTGCGGATATATTCGGAAAGGGGGACCCCCGCCATATAAGTGAACATTCTCTGGAAATGATAAGAAGAACAGCATGCAATCTGCCCAAGCCGTTCATAATCGATTTCCCCTGTCAGATGTTCCTCGATATAACCTATCGCTTCATTTAATCGCTCAATCCATTCCATAACAAAAAATCCTCCTGTCAGTTTTCAGTATATATTACGATTCCGCTTTTTTCCTCTCAGTCTTTGCACGAAAAAGAGAGATTTCACGATGCTGCTTCCTGTTATCCTGGTATTCGTAACAATATTACGAAATGCTTGTTTTTCTTTGTGTGTTGTGGTTTGCTGAAACTGATCGAAATCCTTATCTGAGGGAAGTTCTTTAATTCCGTATCTTCCCGTATCATTGTCCGGGTTTTATTACCGCAGACAGGACACAATATCCATTCTGTTTTCATCATTTGCGTTTACCAGGCAAATTGGAAATCGCAACAATGGCAGGAAAAACTACGGCTGCAACTACCAAAATGACCCAGCTATACCCCCAGTTATTTGTAGAAAGGCTATATCCCAAATATACTGCGGTAGCAATTGACCAATATATAACTGAAATAGTAGCTGCAATAGATTGGCTTTCCTTTTTCTCCTTTGAATAATCGCCCTCTTGTAAAAGTTTTTCATAGCTCGCCCATACTATACCGCTACTGATAAAGAAAACTACACCAATACCTGCAATAATAAAAGAAGAAGAAAGCATAATCGTCAGCAGTAATTCACTTTCATCATTAAAAATTGTTCCTGCAAAAAGAGGGATGAGTGCCATAATACAAAGACCTGCTCCGATTATATTATTTCTTGTATGTGTTTCGTTATATTGTTTTTTCAGTGAGGAAACCATTCCGCTAACACCGTACTCTGTTTCAAATATTTCTTTTTCCAAATAATCATATGCTGCTGTCTTTCTATCACTGGAAACAAATAAAGCAACAGCCATTGTGACAAGAAGGAGTAAAACAATCATTCCAATTCCTCCTGCCACATTATCTGCCAAAGCATATTCTGAAACTTCGCTAATCGCTCCTAATATCAATAGACATATAGGTGATAAAATACACAAAAAAGTTGCCAGTGCTATTGATTTTGATGTTGTAGCTTTTACAGAAAGAAAGGCATTTGCTTCTTCCATAGATACACGCCTTATCGCTGACATATCATCAGACGGGAGTATAGAGTCTGTATCTTCGATTTCATCTTTAAGCAAATAGTCTGTACTTACTCCAAATAAATTTGAAAGACGAATCATTTTCTCAAGGTCTGGGACGGATTGTGCCCCTTCCCATTTTGAAACGGATTGTCTTGTAACATTCATTTGTTCAGCTAATTCTTCTTGTGACCAACCTGCTTTTTTGCGAAGTTTTGTTAATTTGTCTGCAAAAATCATTACTATATCCTCCTTGTGCGATCATTATGCGTATATTTTATCTTTTTTTGAGGTTGCGTACTACCAATCAGCACCATTCAATGTGTCAACCGCCAGTTGCATTCATAATATCATTGAAAAATCACTTAATTGTCACCTGTTTTTCGCATATCCCTTATTATGGTCAATTAAGTAACCCACATCAATAGCAAATCTATTAATCATTGCGTGCGAAACAGGCCCTCGGAAGGATAATGCCTGTGCAGAGAGCTTTTTCAGCACGCTTAGGACGGAACAAACGGTTCAAAAGACGTTTCCGGCATCAGATAGTCAGGCGATGCTTCATGCTTCTCCCACCACAAAGGAACAACAGGCAATTTTCCGCAATACACATGAAGCAATCGCTGAAGAAGCTGTCTTTGAACGGGTACAGGAGCTGAGAGCGAACAAACGCCGCCCTGCAAAGGCAGAGCGGCAGGGAATGTTCTCCGGTCTGGTATTCTGTGCGGATTGTGGAAGTAAACTTCACTTTGCTGCCTGCAGGAGTTTTGACGGTTCGCAGGACCATTATCGCGGGAGACTGTGCGGCGCATTTCATCAGAGAGGAAGTCCTGAAAGCAATCGTCCGGCAGCGGATATTTGCAGTAACGGCATTGTTCTATGAGGACATTACCGCTTTTATGGAACTGATACAGTAACAGCGGTTTGATGAAGCAGAAAAGGGCATGAAAATGAGCGGTTTTTGAAGCTGTCTGCAGAGTATGAAGCAGAACAGAAAGAACTTACAGAAAAGGTAAATGCAGAACAACAGGAAGTCTATACCCACGAACAGAATAAAAGCGATTTTGACAGCTCCGCCGGCATTATCCGCAGGTATGTGGGAATAACAGGATTAACGCCCGCTATCGTCAATGAGTTTGTCAGGAAAATCGTTGTACACGCGCCGGAAAAGACAGACGGCAGGCGAAATCCGTTTACCGACTGCCCACAGACAGGACGGAAAGCAACAGAGAAACAGGAAAAGGCGGCATAGC
>OFGG01000965.1_pt1 | contig 21100 bp, 15 predicted proteins | sample 1521701 | NCBI WGS metagenome assembly OFGG01 (sample SAMEA3504081, study PRJEB24116) | mouse gut metagenome | biome: mouse gut; feature: mouse-associated habitat; material: faeces | place: Denmark | collected 2011
CATCTGGAGGAGCGCACCCATCCGGGGGTGCTGACAGGCTCACCTGTCACGGACATGAAGATTACGCTGCTGACAGGCCGTTCCCACATCAAGCACACCGAGGGCGGCGATTTCAGGCAGGCCACTTACCGGGCGCTGCGCCAGGGCCTGATGCAGAGCAGGAGCGTGCTCCTGGAGCCTGTGATGGCCTTCACCCTGGAGGTGCCGGCGGGGCAGGTGGGCAGGGCCATGTCCGATATCCAGAGGATGTGCGGGCGGTTTGACGCGCCGGAGACGGACGGGGAGTACGCCGTCCTGAAAGGCAGCGCTCCCGCATCCACCATCAGGAGCTACCAGAGCGAGGTGAATGCCTATACAAGGGGGCTGGGGAGATTCAGCTGCAGCCTGCAGGGATATGAGCCCTGCCATGACACGGAGCAGGTGATGGAACAGTTCGGCTATGATCCGGAGGCGGATGTGGAGAATCCGGCCTCATCGGTATTCTGCGCCCATGGCGCAGGGTTCGTGGTGCCCTGGGATCAGGTGCCGGAGTATGCCCATGTGGAGAGCGGATGGCGTGGGGAGGCTGGGGGCGGCACTGGGGAGGCGGACAGGCCGTGCCAGGAAGGGAGCGGATTCGGGGAGGACGGTACAGGCAGAAACGGCCTCCGGCCTGTGGGCGAGGGGCAGCGCTATGGCGCGGGCGGCGGTATGGCCGGAGTAGAGGGCAATGAAGTTCGGCCTACCGGTGAAGGGATGCCCGGTAGGGGCGTGACAGCGGCAGCGGGCAGGAAGAGGGCAGCGGAAGGCAGGAAGCAGCCAGCGTCCGACTATATCACCCAGGAAGAAATCGAGGAGATTTTCACCCGCACTTACGGGAAGAGCAGCAGGGACTATGAGCCCTACCGCTATCATCAGCAGAACACTGGCAGGGCGGCATCCGGGGACGGCGGGACATCGGACAGCACGGACAGCAGTGGACTTGCGGATTCCCCGCAGGGAACGGGCAGACAGGCGGGTAGCGGGCGGTCTTCCGGTTCCGGGGCGAAGCGGGCTCCGGAGGATGGTCAGAGACCGTCCGGGCGGAAGGGAGCGGACGAGCCCGGGAGGAAAGAGGAATACCTCCTGGTGGACGGTTATAACATCATCTTCGCCTGGGAGGATCTGCACGACCTGGCGGAGGTGAACATTGACAGCGCAAGGGACCGGCTGATGGATGTCTGCAGCAATTATCAGGGATTCGCGGGATGCACGCTGATACTGGTGTTCGACGCCTATAAGGTAAAGGGGAACACGGGCTCCGTGCAGAAATACCACAATATCTATGTGGTCTACACAAAAGAGGCCGAGACGGCGGATCAGTATATTGAGAAGACCGTCCATGAAATCGGCAGGAAGCACAGGGTCACAGTGGCCACGTCGGACAGGCTGGAGCAGATGATCATCTGGGGAGACGGCGCGGTGCGGCTGTCGGCGATGGGGTTCAGGGAGGCTGTGGAGGAGGCTTCCGCACAGGTGCGTGAGCATGTACGGCGTCAGGAGACGGCGCGGAACCGGCCCTTTGAGGGGTTGGAGCTGTAAGCTTTTAAGGGTCATGTCAGCCAGAATGAACCATGATTCTCACCATGGGATATGGGGATTTGCTTTAATTTAGCCAGAATTCGAAAAAATTCATAGAGAGGAATTCGTTCATCCATGTAAAAAAGTTCGCCTTACTTGCTTGTAAGGCGAACTTTTTTGGTGTTGGAATGAAATGCCATCTATCTTCAGAAATAAAGACCTGTCTTAAATTCACTGTGATTTATAACAAAATAGACAATAAAAAAATCAGAAAATCATCAAAACCACCAAAAATAATTTTACACTTGCATTATCAGAAAATAAGGTTTAAGATGTAAAAAGTGATAAAAAGTTCGCCTTACAAGCAAGTAAGGCGAACTTTCCGAAAGAAAAGCACAGGCCCTATGCCAGTGCGGAAAGGATTGGGTGACCCGTTAAGGGAGGTGGGCGGAATGGAACACTATGAAAGGATGCGGAGGATGGGATGCCTCACCAGACAAGACCTGGAGGAGATGGCAGGTTCCCGACAGGCCCTCCCTACCTTGTTGACGGATTACCAGAGAAAAGGCATCATTGAAAGGATACGGCGCAACCTCTATGCCGTAGTGGACTTAGAATCCCAGCGGCCGGTGCTGTCCCGCTATCAGATTGGCAGCAGGCTGTTCCCCGATGCCTGCATCTCTCATAGAAGTGCGTTCGAAGCGCTTGGATATGTGGACAGGCCGTCCCATGATATCTATGTGGTGACCAAGAGCAGGTTTACGGACTTCAAGTACAATGGCGTGTTCTACCGCCATGTGGACATGCGGGCGGAAGTCAGCGCGGAATGGGTGGACGGAGCCAGGATTACGACACTGGAGCAGACCATTGTAGACAGCATACATAATTTTGAAAAGATAGCCGGGCTGGAGGAGGTAGTGCGCTGCATCCTCCGGGCACCGAGGCCGGATGCAGAGAAGCTGCTGCTGTGCCTGGAGCGGTATGGGAACGGGTTTCTGTATCAGAAGTGTGGGTATGTGTTGGAGGAATTGCAGGAGCACGTGAACCTGCCGGAATCCTTCTACCGGGAATGCCGGGAGCATTGTGCCAGTACGGTGAGGTATATGGCCAAGGGGGCTGGTGGGCTGGTTTACAGCAGGGGCTGGGGGATTTATGCGCCTTATTTAGGGGATGTAGGTAAATGATTCGGTGCCAGTTATTGATGAGTGCTTTCTTGCTGACTAGTGAATGATTAAGGTTTTATGATTTGGCAGGGAAAAAGCATGTTATTGAACAAGGAATATGTTTTTGTTGAGGAATGAAAAGTACCTGGTGAGAGAGATGAAATATTTTGAAGAGGAAAGAAAACCAAGCGTGCAGATTATTGTTGCGACTCATAAGAAGTATAGAATGCCAACTGATTCTATGTATATACCATTGCATGTAGGTGCGAAAGGACAGAGGGACAAAGATGACGGTGCCTTAGAGTTGGGGTATATTAAGGATGACACAGGGGACAATATTTCGGAATTGAATTCTTCTTTTTGTGAGTTGACGGGCTTATATTGGGCATGGAAGAACCTGGAGGCAGACTATATTGGGCTAGTGCATTATCGGCGCCATTTTTCAATGAAAAGGAAGAGGGACTTATGGGACAGTGTGTTGACTTATGGACAACTGGAACCATATTTGGGAAAGATTAAAGTGTTTACGCCAAATAAGCGAAGGTATTATATAGAGACCTTGTACAGTCACTATAAACACACGCATTATGTTAATCAGCTGGATGAAGCTGGCCAGGTAATTAAAGAAAAGCATCCAGAGTATGCAAAGTCGTATGATAGAGTCACTAAACACAGATATGGTTATATGTTCAATATGGTAATTATCGAGAAGGAGCAGTTGAGTGAGTATTGTTTATGGCTCTTTGGTATTCTGTTTGAAATACAGAAGAGGCTAGGTGCGCAGGAAGGACTATCATTTTATCAGGGACGTTTCTACGGCAGACTGGCAGAGATTGTGTTCAATGTATGGCTGGATAAAAAAATTATATTCGGCGAATTGCAAAAGGACGAAATTATGGAGATTCCCTGCATCCATATGGAGAAAACTGATTGGAAGAAGAAAGGAGCAGCATTTCTTAAGGCAAAATTTTTAGGGAAGAGGTATGAAGGAAGTTTTTAGAGATGGGAAGTGATGCTTGTGAGCCTCAAAATAAAGATAAAGAATGATTTATGGCGTATGAACTATATCCTTCCTTTTGTCAAGAAGCATCAATTTGACGAAAAAGGAAAAGCGGAAATAATACGACATGTTTTTCGTGCATATAAAGAGATAAGGCCTGTAAGAGGTAAAGGGACAGTCGGTTCCGATACTAAGGCCATACTCAGCAAAGTTGATATAGAATTTCAGGTAAAATCTCAGTTTATTTATTTTATAGATACGAAAAAAACCTTGGTGGCACAAGGGAGTATACTGAGCAATTTTACATTAGATTATTCAAAGATTGTTTATGGTTCTTTTGCGGAACTAGTCCTAGCTGCTTCAGGTGATGATGCCTATGGACAGGAAGCAAAGCAAGTTGCAGAGGGCGTAAGCATTCTTGTAGAGAGAGTGATTGATGCATTAGGGCAGTCAGAGTATCCCAAAGAAACGAAAGCGAGATTGAGAGGGTATTTTGGGAGGATATTGACCACGAAAGCCGAGCATTTTGATGAGGCGCTTCAGCGAATACTTTTCTTTAACCAAATTATGTGGCAGACGCGTCACCGGTTGAATGGACTTGGCAGACTGGATAAGATGCTGGGAGATTTGTATGAAGAAGACAAACGAAAAGGGGTGTTGACAGAGGAAGCGGTTCATGATATCGTATTTGATTTTCTGACACAGTTAAGTCGTTATGCTGAGTATAAAAGCGATGCGTTAGAGGGAGATATTGGTCAGATTATTATATTAGGTGGGCTAGAACATGATGGTACATATTTTTATAATGGATTGACATCTATTTTCCTGCAGGAACAGGCTAATCTGAAAAAACCAGATCCCAAGACAATGTTGAGAGTCAGTAAGAACATGCCAGAAAAGCTGTTGCGGGAAGCTGTGAGATGCTTACTTTCTAAAACGGGCAGTCCTTTATTTTCTAATGACGATGTTGTCATTCCAACCCTGCTTGATTTTGGTATGCCGTCACAGGATGCATATGATTATTGCACATCTGCGTGTTGGGAGCCATTTATTGTGGGAAAGTCTTTGGATCAGAACAATATATCTGTGTTCGACTACTTTTCTGCATTGGATGAAGTATTGGGAAAAGAGACATCATCGTTTGAAAATCTGATAGATAGCTACAATATAATTAATGAAAGAAAATTTCAAGAATTTTTATCAGCTGTAAATCAGTTGAAGTGGGCAAGGGATCCACTTGTGTCAATGTTTACGGAGGGGTGCTCTGAGAAGCGTCAAGACATTACAGATGGTGCATGTAAATATAGGGATTATGGTATCACGACAGTAGCTTTGGCAAATGTTGTGGATAGCCTGTTCCAAATAAAACGGCTTGTGTTTGATGAGGAGCGTTATAGCTTAACGGAGCTGAATGAGATAAGAAAGAAAAACTTTGAGGGATATGACAAGCTATATCAGGAATTGCAGCGTGCTAGGAAACATTATGGACATGATGACCAAGAGACGGTTGAACTTGTGAAGAGGCTGGAAAGTGTTATTGGGGAGACGGCAAAGAGATATCGCAACATGTACGATGGCACAGTGAAAATAGGTTTGAGCTCACCTGGATATAATATTTTAAGTAAAAAGACAGCGGCAGATTTTTCTGGTAGAAAAGCAGGAATGCCATATAGTACACACATCAGCTGTTCGGATGCACCATATACCGAAGTGGTGAATTTTGCAGGCCAATTGGATTATAAAGGACAGAAGTTCAACGGAAATGTAGTAGATTTTTTTGTACCTCCCACTTTCTTGGAGGATAATTTTGATAAGTTTATCCTGTTCATGCAGGGAGCTGTGAGGGCAGGGTTCTTTCAGATGCAGATGAATATATTAGATAGCAAAACTTTGATGGATGCTAAAGAGCATCCAGAGAAATATGCAGGTCTGATTGTCAGAGTATGGGGATTCAGTGCGTATTTCAACGAATTGCCGGAAAGCTACAAGGATTTATTGATTGAGAGAGCTGTCGCTGCAGAGAAGATTGTGTGAGAAAGTAGTCACTTTTTGGAGAATAAAATATGAATTTGAAACAATTCGTTAATTCCTTTCCTCATATTACTGTAGAGAAAATAATAGATAGGGTAAACAAATATGATGTGATTTCATTTGATATCTTTGATACTCTCATCAAAAGAGATATAGAGAAAGAAAGCGATGTATTCAAGCTTACGGAGAAGTTATATAACAAAAAATACGAAACACAGTTAAATGGATTCAGAAAGATTAGGGATGAAGCTGAACAGGAGGCAAGGGACGAAAGCCGGAGAGAAGAGGTGGTGATTTCCGAAATATACGATAAAGTTATTGGAAAATCAGTTGCAGTATCAGGAAAAGAAATTGTGATTACAGCGAAAGAAGCAGATTTATTAAAGGAATGTGAATATGAGATAGAAAGAATGGTTTGTGTACCTAATGAGGAGATGATGCTTATTTATCGGTATTGTTTCACGGAAGGGAAAAGAATACTGCTTATTTCTGATATGTACTGGGAGAGAACATTGATAGAAGAAATACTACATAAAGCGCATGTTGACAATTATCATGCGCTTTATATCTCATCAGAATATGGTGTGCAGAAACGGAATGGGGCTTTATATAAAGCAGTCTTAAAAGAAGAAAAAATAAAAGCAGATAAGGTATTACATATAGGCGATAACAAAAGGGCTGACAATATAGCAGCAAAGCTATGTGGGATATCTACTGTGGCTATTCCTAAGATTAGGAATCATACGAGATATTTGCAGCATGTGAATAGACAGGATATTGATGCCTCTGTTATATGGGGATTTATAAATAATCGAGTCTGTGCTATAACTTCAAGTTTAGAGAAAACTGGTTACGAAGTGTATGGGCCGCTTCTCTATTTATTTACTGCATGGATAGCAAAAGAGACCGACTCTTCAAAGACAATACTGTTTTTTTCACGGGACTGTTATCTAGTAAAAAAAGCATACGAATTAATGTTTAATAAAGAGGCCGAGAAGGCAGTTTACTTTTTGGGATCAAGAAAAAGTTTGACTCTTCCTGCCATGAGAAATGATGCGAGTTTGTCCCATGTTGAGAAGTTGATAAAGTCAGAACCTGTACAAATGACGGTCAATGGGTTGCTGAAGAAACTTAATTTGAAACCTTCTGATTACGATAATGAACTAAAAAAATATGGACTGGATTTGGATACTGTTATCGACAGGGGCCATTTGAGTGAGAATACAGCATTTAGGATGTTTTATCAGGATATAGAGGGCAAGATTCATCTAAAAGCATGCGAAGCGGCAGAAGGGTTTTTTAAATATTTCGACTCATTAAAGTGCACTGACGAAATACAGGTAGTTGATATTGGCTGGAGATGTACAATGCAATATTGCCTGAAGAATCTATTGTCAGAAAAGTATACTATGAAGGGGGTTTACCTTGGTGTACGGGAGGACGCACAAGTTCTGATAGGAAACGAGTGTAAAGGTTTTTATCTCAATGGTGTGAATGATTTTGATAAGAGATGTTTTTTTGCATCTATGACAGCATTGATAGAAATTTTTTTTACTGAGACAAATGGCAGTGTTGAAAGCTATGATAAAGATGGCACCGTCCAGAGATGTGTATATGAATGTAAAGATGATGAGTCAAGTAAGAAGCTGGTAGAAGAGATACAAAAAGGGGCATTGAAATTTGTCAAAGATTTTAGGGAAAGTCCTATCAGTGATTTAATAGAAATATCGGCCAAGCACCTATTTGATGGATTGCAGCAAATGGGAAAAAAACCAGAAAAAACGGATTTGGATGCTTTTGCCAACTTTTCCTTTCATACAGGGGTAGGCGTTGTAAAAACAGCAAAACCAGATAAATTAGGCGCATACATTAGGGAACCAAAGAAATTTCTCTATGATTTTGCCAACTCAAACTGGAAAGTGGCTTTTTTGAAACAGCTATTAAAAATTGAACTTCCCTATTATAGAATATTTTCTTTGATATATAAGCTTAAAGGATAGAGAGATATATATGGTAAAAGTTTTGGAAGTGAATGTGGATGACTTGCATTCTGGTGGTGTATTTTCATTTGTGAAAAACCTGATTACATGTAAACAGGCAGATATAGATATGGATATTGCTGCTATAGAGAAGTTTCAAAATAAAGTAAATGTAGACTTCCTGGAAGCTGATGGCTGCAAGGTATATTATGTCGGATATGAAGGAAGTAAATGGAAAAAGCAACTGATTTGTTATAAAAATCTGAAAAAGCTGTTAGGAGACGGAGATTATACAGTTGTACATATTCACGCTGATACGGCGAACAAACTCTTGGTGTCAGGCTTAGCAGCCAAGAAAGCTGGTATCAATCAGATTATATTGCATTCACATTCCTCTGGGATTGATGGAAATCATAGAGGACTTAAAAATTTGATTCATAAAATCTGCAAGATTTTTTTGAAGGATATAGGAACAAAATTTGTAGCATGTTCTGATGTGGCAGCAAAGTGGATGTTTTCAGATGTAAAGGAATTGACCATTATTAACAACGGTATAGATCTAGAGAAATTTCGATTTAATCCCGAAGACAGGACAGTTATGCGACAGAAAATGGGGATCACAGATGAGATTTTGATAGGACATGTCGGACGGTTTGCATACCAAAAAAACCATGAGTATATATTGCAGATTATTAGAGCATTAGTTGATGGAGGGAATAAAATTAAACTTCTTTTGATTGGAGAAGGACCAAGGGAAAATGAAATCAGAGAATTGGCAAAAAAACTGCATATTCAAAACCAAATTATTTTCTATGGAATTTCAGATGAAGTGAATAAAATGTTACAGGCAATGGATGTTTTTATCCTTCCATCGCATTTTGAGGGATTGCCGATTGTTGGAGTAGAGGCACAAGCAGCAGGTCTTCCTGTGATTTATTCGAATAAGATTACAGCGGAGGCAAAACTTAGAGAAAATGTAGAGTATATTCCGATTAATGAGGAATCAATTGCATTGTGGGTAGCTGAAATCTTGAGCTTGTCTGAAAAAGCGAATAATCGAGAATCTGCTATTGGGGAATTGAAGGAAAGGGGATTTGATATTTGGGATACGGCGAGTATAGTTTCGAACTTATATAAAGAAGCATGATGTTGGAGAGGGAGAATATTGTATGATTTATATAGCAACACACAAAAAGTTTTTGCCGCCACGATTGGAAGGATATATACCGATTCAAGTTGGGGCGGAAGGGAAAGAAAAACTAGGTTATCTTACCGATAATACTGGAGAGAATATCTCAAGCAAAAACCCTAATTTTTGTGAACTCACAGGGATTTATTGGATTTGGAAAAACAGGTCTGACGAATATAAAGGCCTGGTTCATTATAGAAGATATTTTGGAAAAAGTAATTTGAGAAATAATTTTTCTGATATTTATAGTTACGATGAATTGGTGGAGATGCTTGATTGTGTGGATGTGGTACTTCCTTATGTAGAGAGGTTTAAGCAGAATGCAAGAGATGAGATTTTGATATCTTGTTGTACAGAAGAGGCTTTTGGAAAACTGGAAGAAATTATAAAAGAAAAATATCCGGAGTATATAATAGCGTTTAAAACATATTTTTCCAACAATAAAAGTAGTCTGTTCAATATGATGTTTTGCAGGAAAGAAGTTTTTGATGAATACAGTGAATGGTTGTTTGATATATTGTTTGAACTGGAAAAAAGTATGGATCTTAATGCGTTAGATGAATATCGAAAACGACTCTATGGTTTTTTGGCGGAGAGATTGCTTAATATATGGATAGCAAAAAAGAAGTTGAGAGTTAAGCATGTATGTGTAGTTCATACTGAGATGCCCTTATTGGACAGGCTTCAGTTGATGAGGAGAAGATTGACGAACGGATTCATATATGGTCTGACTAAGAGGTGGTTTTAATATGATGGTTGCGGTTATGCTTATAATTTCCTTAATGGAAATGTTGATGTTTTATGCATTAAGAAAAGATATTATAAGTCCGTCTTTTGTGTTTGCAGCAGTTTTTGTTGTGGCAGAAATCAATCTCTTGACTAATGTCTCGACATTACATGTCTCATTGAGCATTGATACTGTTTTGGTGGTTACGGGAGGGATACTATTTTTTGCTCTTGGGTGTCTTTTCGCTAGAAAAGCATTTTTTAAGGAAGTACATGTGGCTAATACAGAAATAGATTGTCAAGTTCCTATTACGTTAAACTTTTGGCATTACATAGGTTTACTGGGATTTAATGTAGTTTCGATTTTTTATATATTAAATGAAGTATATCAAATGACAGTAACCAAAGCTTATTATTCAGGAAACGTTCTGGGCTCCTTAAGTGTATATGCAGAAGTTTCAAAATTTCAAGATATTGATATGAAAGTTAGTAGAATATCTACGTTGTTAACGGCTTTATGCGAGGCAGAGGCTTATGTTTTTAGCTATGTATTAGCTAAAAACATAGTTTATAAAAACAAACTAAATAAAATGGAGTTGTTATGCTTTGCAACGGCAGTATTATCTACTTTTTGTCAAGGGTCAAGGGGTGGTGTTTGGATAATAATTTCGATGATATTTATTTCTTTGATGTTGTACAGAGAAAAAACAGGAAAAAAAAGCATTAGTATTAAATTGATAGGAAAGGTTATTTTGATTATCATTATGGCAGTATTGATATTTCAGTTAACAGGTATGGTAACTGGAAAGGTCTGGGATGTATCTTTTTATGAGTATTTTTCTGTATATTTGGGAAATCCAATACTTAATCTTGATACTGCAATGAAGGAAGGGATTGTAAAGACACCTATTTGGGGGAGGCTGACCTTTGCGCCATTTATTAAAAAATTTTTTCCTATGTTCGGTCTGACAGTACCAATATATAAAAATCTTCGTCAATTCAGATATACTACGGATGGTCATAATTTGGGGAATGTGTATACGATTTTTGCCCCACTAATAGCAGATTTTGGAATAATAGGGATGCTGCTTGCGCTTTTTATCATAGGTTTTATCTGTACATATATGTACAATGTTTCAAGCAAAACTACAAATAAAGCGATTGCTTTATCAAAAATTTTATATGGGTATATAATCACTAATATAGCTTTTTCTTTCTTTTCGAACAAATTTTGCGAAAATATTAGTGTATATCGTATGTATGTATTTGCGTTTTCTGCTGTGTTTTCCATGGGTTTTACAAAAATAGCCTTGCGAAACAACAGGTCAGACTTAAAGAAACATAGATTTAATGAGAAACCAAAAGGAGATGGCGCATGAGTTTACCAATTAGAATTGAATTATCGAATCATTTTCTTGAAGAAGAAGTGAGATGTGGCTATTTTGTTTCGTCTGAAACTAAAAAAATATGGGCAGTTGAGTTGGACCTGCTGTCAGAACTCGATAAGATATGCAAAAGGTATAATATCAATTATTATGCAGATGGAGGAACAATGTTGGGAGCGATTCGCCATAATGGCTTTATACCATGGGATGACGATATAGACATAGTTATGTTGAGAAAAGATTATCAAAAGTTTTTGACTGTTGCAATGAAGGAGCTAGAACCTCCGTATTTCTTGCAAACAGAGGAAACGGATCCAGGTTCCTTAAGAGGACATGCGCAGATGAGAAATACTGAGACTACTGCGATTCTTGAAACAGAATATAAGTTTAAATATAAGTATAATCAAGGCATTTTTATAGACATTTTTCCACTGGATTATCTTCCGGATGAGTCAAAAGAAAGAAAGTCGTTTATCCGAAAAAAGAATGAGGAACTTGTCAAGGTAAAAAGATACAGTACAAGAGTTAATAGATTTAACCCGGAAAATGGTTTGTGTAAACAAATTATAACCGTATTATTTCATATATACCACTTTGGAATTAGAAATAAACCAAATAAAAAGTTTAAAGAATTCGAACAATCATTAATGAATAATGAACAAACAGGTTATCTTGGAAAGCTGTTTTTTTATCCAATACAAGATAAACGGATATGGAGAACAGAGTGGTTTTCTGACATAATGAATGTTGATTTTGAAATGTTAAAAATTCCAGTTTCTACAAAATATGAAGAGATAATGTCAACTTTTTGGGGAGACTGGAAAACTCCTGTAATACAGAACACGACCCATGGTAAAATTCTATTCGACACAGATAAACCTTATACTGAATATATATTAAGAGGTTGGGGGCAAAAGTCCCCCGATGTAGTATGAACTATGACCTCGCTTCTGATAAATGGAGTGTCAGTAAAGTGACGCTTGAGAGGAGACATATGCTAATCCAAATACAGCGATTCCGCGATATATTTCTATCCGGCAGACACAGATACCGCCAATACTTCCTAATCTACACCATCCTGTTCCTGGTGGTCTGCGCAATGGTCTTTTCCTGGTACTTCGTGACAGGAAGGACACTGATATGGCAGGGGGACGGCTGGACGCAGCACTATAGGGCGCTGGTATATTATGCGAAATATCTGCGCTCTATTCTCAGGAACATCATATATGAGCATCAGCTGGTGGTGCCGCAGTGGGACTTTAGCCTTGGAGAGGGGAACGATATCCTGCAGACCCTCCATTATTATGTGATGGGCGATCCGTTCGCCTTTTTTTCCGTGCTCGTGCCCACGAGATTCCTGTACCTGTATTATGACTTTATGGTCCTGCTTCGTATGTATCTGGCCGGGGTTGCCTTTTCCTGTCTCTGTTTTCATCAGAAAAGGATGGGCAGATGTGCGGTCATGGCAGGGGCGCTGACTTATGTGTTCTGTTATTGGGCCATCTATAATGCGGCAAGGCATCCGTATTTCCTGAATCCTATGATTTATTTTCCTATGCTGATTATGGGAATTGAGAAGATTCTCAGAAAAGAGAAACCATATCTGTTCATCCTGTCGGTGTGCCTGTCGGCGGTGAGCAATTTCTATTTCTTTTATATGCTCGCTCTGCTCACTGCCGTGTATGCAATGATAAGGCTGGTGGCAGGCTATCGAACAGCGTTCAGGCAGGGGATAGGGATGCTTTTTAAGCTCGGGGGGGCAGCATGCGTAGGGGCATTGATGGGCTGCGCGGTTTTGGTGCCTGTCTGCTCCGCGTTCTTAGGCGATGCAAGGATGTCTGCCCAAAATGCAATCCATCTGTTTTATCCACTGTCCTATTACAGTGCCCTCCCGGGCCTGTTCATTGCCGAGGGCGATAGGTATTGGATGTGCATGGGATACGCGGCGCCGGTGATTCTGGCTGTCATGCTGCTCTTCCTGCGCCGGGGCCGAGGCCGGATTCTGAAGACATACTTCCTGGCTGGCACGGTGATGATGCTGTTCCCGGTGTTCGGACAGGTTCTCAATGGGCTTTCCTATATGTGCAACCGATGGTCCTGGGCCTTTGCGCTCCTCTGTGCCTATATATTGGTGGAGATGTGGCCTGAACTGATGGGCTTGACCCTGAAAGATGGCGTGAGGCTGGCTTGGTGCATGTCCCTTTATTTCTGTGCATGCATGCTGCTGGAATATTCAAGGACGACGAAAGTATTTGTTTCGATTGCCATAGCGCTCCTGTTCCTGTTCAGGGCCTTTCCGTTCTGCCGGACGGACGAGGAGGGGGTACGTTGGAGGGAAGGGAAACAGATTGCGGGGCTTTTCCTGGTAATAGCAGGAATTGGCTGCATCAGCTTTTTTAAAAACGCGTCGGCAGCGGATAACTATGCCGGGCAGGCCATGGAGGCGGAAGAAGCCGTGGAGGGGTTGATGCTGAATGATTCGGCGGCTGTGAAGAAGATTGCGGGCAAGGACGGCTTTTACCGTTACTCCGGACGCGGCCTTGTTTCGAATGCGGGAATCCTGGCTGGCATCTCCTCGACGAACTATTACTGGACAAACACGAATCCATATATCAGCGAGTTCCGGAGCGACATGGAACTGTCGGAATCGGTGGTTCAGGTGGTGACAAACTATGATGACAGGCCAGGTCTGTTGGGGCTCAGCTCGGTTCTGTATTATGCGGTTCCGGCTGGTGACAATGCGCCTGCACCTTATGGATTTTCCCAGGTGGACAGTGTAAATGTGAAAGCCGATGTCATGGAAAAAGAGAAGGCCCTTCTGAAGGAGGAACTTGGCGTGGAGGAGCTGTCGGAGGCGCAGGCGAAAGTAATCGAGGACATGACGGCCCTGAAATATAAGATTTATAAGAATGACAATCCCCTTCCAATCGCATATACATACAGCGGCGTTATGGATGAAGACGAGTGGGCGGGGCTTTCTCCTGTAGGAAAAGAAGAAGCCATGCTCCAGGCTGTGCTGCTGGAGGGATACAACGGACAGGTTCAGAAAGGCAGGGTTTCCTATACCAACAGGACGTTAGCGCATACGATTGAATTGAACGGGAACGGAATTACGATGGAGGGGGATGCTTTTGTGGTCACAGCTCCAAACTCCACTGCAACGGTTCGCTTCGAAGGAATGGAGAAGAGCGCAACTTTTTTCCGGATTAGGGGTCTGGGATTCAGTGGGACATCAGGCTATGACCTATATTTTGGAGAGGAAGAGCAGGACCCGCTGGACTTATTCACAAGGACAAGGTGGGAACTGCTTTCCTATGCCGACCAAGAATCCATCCGGAAGAACAAGCTGTTCTGGACGGAGCCTGTACAGACAGCGCTGACGCTGAAATCTTCCGCAGGAGCCTCCAGGAAGCTGAATTATTATACAGAAGACTACAGCTATTACGCCAACCGCCATGATTTCACCATAAGCCTTGGATATGGAGATGAGGCTGTGGATTCCATTGTGATTACGTTCCCGGCAAAAGGAATCTACACTTTTGACTCCATAGAAGTGATATGCCAGCCCATGGAAGGGTATGCGGAGCGAATAGTGGCATTGGGCGAGCATGTGATGGATGATGTGGAGATAGGGGCTGACTCGGTGGATGGAAACATCTTTCTGGCGGAGCCGGAGATTCTGTGCATGGCAATCCCCTACTCTTCTGGCTGGAGGGCATATGTGGATGGGGAAGAGACGAAGCTCTATCGGGCGAATCTCAGGTACATGGCCGTCGAACTGGAGGAAGGCCTCCATGAAGTGAGGTTGGAATACAGTTCTCCGCTATCAGGGGTCGGGATACTTCTCTCGGTTTGTGGATTTGGCATATTTCTTGTCCTGGTTCTGGCATTGGAAGGGAAGAGGCGTCCCAGAACCATGCCATGAGGGTGTACATGATTGGTAGGCAATACATATTGCTGTATAGGAACGAAATGAAAATCAAAGAGAGAAAAGGCAGCCATACCTTAGCGGACAGCTTTCTGGCATTTATATTGTTTTTTGGCATCATATTAAAAAAGCAGTAGTGCAAGATTCACTGCTATAAATAGAAAGGAAAGAGATAAAATGATTACAGGTTACACAACAGGCGTATATGATCTTTTTCATGTAGGGCATTTAAACCTCTTTAAAAATGCGAAAGGACTGTGTGATAAGCTGGTCGTAGGTGTGACTGTAGATGAGCTTGTACAGTATAAGGGAAAAAATGCGATGATTCCCTTTGAAGATCGAATAGAACTGGTGCGTAGTTGTAGATACGTAGATGTTGCTGTACCTCAGTATGATATGGATAAGCTGACGGCATGCAAGAAACTTGGGGCTTCATTTCTGTTTGTCGGTGATGACTGGTATGGTACAGAGAAATGGATGAAGTACGAAGCAGAATTTATAAAGGAAGGAATAAGAATAATTTATTTTCCTTACACAAGAGGGATATCATCTACCAGGATAACAGAGGCGCTAAAGTCTGCCAGAAAAATGGATTCTTCGATGTGAAATAAAGTTAGACGGATGTTAAGCGGAGACCAAAAGTGGTTGGTGTGAATTTTGGAGAGATATCTTAACCTACAGTAAATCTGGCAACGCCCCCATGTTTCCAAGCGTTGCGGGTGATGGCCGTAATTTTTAGATTGCGCTAATCAAAAGGAGTCGGGAAGTATGGAACAAGCAATGGAAATGTCACAGGGAATAATGCTTGAGAAATGCGGGGGGGTACTCGTTATAGTTTTATTGACATATTAAAAGGGATAGGAATTATCCTAATGGTATTGGGACATATGCATTATAGGAAGATTATTGAAAAATTTATATACGGATTTCATATGCCGCTTTTCTTCTTGGTTTCTGGGTATTTATATAAACAGCCGCAAAACTTGTTTGGGTATGTAAAGAGAAAGACCTATGCGTTGATTGTACCATATTTCATAGTGGGTTTGCTGTATTGTATCTTAGATGGAATACTTACTGGAAATAGCGCAGTTTTGTTAGGTTTGAAAGGAGTTTTTGTTACTACGACCTACAATCAACCCATCGAATCGTCTCTTTGGTTCCTGCCTGCACTGTTTTGGATAAATCTTATATATGCTTGGATTGACAAGGCTATCGTTCACTTGAAATGGAAAATGGCCTTGGTTACAGGAGTTACGATAATTGGATGCGAATGGACGGTATTTTTCCATTATTTACCATGGGCAATGAATTCAGCTTTATCGGCATTGGGATTCTTCGCCATTGGACATTGGTTTCGGGTATGTGGAGAAGTGAAGCTGTATCATATTATGGAAAGAACAAAGTTTGAGACTTTCAGACTTATTTGTGTCGGGCTGGCATTTGGGAGTGGAGCGCTGATTTTGCTAAACGAAAACCTTAATATCCGGACAGGGACTTTCGGAATTTTGCCAATTGCATATTTCTGTGCATGTGTATACACAGGAATCCTATTCATATTGGTGAGGAAACTTGACAGATATAAGTCAGGTATTAGAGGTGTTATTGTAAATGAGTTGGCTAATATCGGGAAATCGTCAATAATATTTCTTTGCACGAACCATATGATGCTTAGGGTATCTAAAAAGGTTTTGGCTATAGTAGGATTTAAGCCGGGAACCTGTATGGGGATTATAGTGGAATTTTGGATGGCAATGTTCTTGATGGTGGTAATAACTCGGGGAATAAAAGGAACTCCGATAAGGAAAGTATTTGGATTAGAATAGCGATAATATGTTTTGGGTAAAGGGGACTCGATTTAGGGCAGATTATAATGAAGAGAAGGTGACAAAAATTATTAAGATAGTTGATAAATATAAGCATTCACCGATACCAGTCAGGGCTTCGTTCTGGTTTTTGATATGCTCTTTCTTACAGCGTGGAATTTCAATGATTACGACCCCTATTTTTACAAGATTGCTTACTACTGCGGAGTATGGTCAGTTCGGGGTATTTAATTCTTGGTATGGTATTGTGTCCATTGTAGTATCTTTGTCGCTATATCAAGGCGTTCATGCACAAGGGATTGTTAAATTCAGTGAGGAACGGGCAGTGTTTTCATCAACATTGCAGGGTTTGACTTTGCTGCTTACATCAATTTGGTCTATCGCATATATTCTGACACATCAATTTTGGAATGGTATAACAGGGTTGACCACAAGCCAGACATTGTCCATGCTTGTCATGATATGGGCAACGGCATCGTTTAGTTTTTGGGCAAATGAGCAGAGAATGGATTATAAGTACCATGTTTTGGTAACTGTGACCATACTGGTTTCCTTGGCAAAGCCTTTATTGGGTATATTCCTGGTTACGCATGCGGAAGATAAAGTGACGGCCAGAATTCTTGGGCTGATGATAGTTGAGCTTGCGGCATATAGTTGGACGAGCTTTCTTCTGATTAAGAGGGGGAAAAAGTTCTTTTCTAAAAGATTTTGGAGATATGCAATTCTGTTTAATGTTCCGCTTGTTCCACATTACCTTTCCCAGACAGTATTGAACAGTGCGGATCGGATTATGATTAAAAAAATGGTAGGAGAGAGTGAAGCTGGGATTTACAATCTTGCGTATTCTGTATCGTCTATTATGACGTTGTTTAATACAGCATTGTCTCAGACAGTCAGCCCATGGATATATAAAAAGATAAAAGATAGAAAGGGGAAAGAGATTGCGCCAATAGCATATATCACATTGCTATTTGTTGCAGCAGTAAACCTTGTGTTGATTGTCTTAGCGCCTGAGGCTGTGGCCATATTTGCACCAGAGGAATACTATGATGCTATATGGGTGATTCCGCCAGTAGCAATGAGTGCTTTTTTTATGTATAGCTATGACATGTTTGCTAAATTTGCTTTCTATTATGAGAAGACTAAGATGATTATGGTGGCAAGTATATTCGGTGCCATTCTAAATCTTTTTTTGAATTATATTTTTATACGACAATTAGGTTATGTGATTGCCGGATACACAACACTGGTATGTTATGTGGTCTATGCAATGACACACTATTGCTTCATGAAGAAAGTATGTGATGAGTTTTGTGATGGTGAATATCCATATGAGGTGAAGAGGATATTGCTGATAACTATTCCATTTATGGTTATTGGCTTCATTTTGCTGGCAACATATAGTTATCCGTTTATTAGATATGGACTGATAATATTATTTTTGCTAGGCGCTTTCATAATAAGAAAAAGGGCGCTAGGCGCAATTAGGGATATAATAAATATAAAACATAAATAGATAGTGTGACATACAGATACTGAGAGATGATAATGGAGGAGAGGCAAAATGAGTCAAGAGGAGATTATGGACGAAAAGATTCTCGTCACGAATATTCAACGCTTTTCCTTACATGAAGGGCCAGGTATCCGTACACAGTGCTTTTTGAAGGGGTGTTCTTTACGTTGTCCATGGTGCAGCAATCCTGAAAATTTAAGGGGACAGCCAGAACCTTATATAAAAGATGGTGTGAAAGGAACCTATGGTAAGTATATTTCTCTCGATGATTTATACACAGAATTAATCAAAGACAGATTGTTTTATGGTGAGTCGAAAAATTTTTGCATAAATTCTGCGGCCGATATGCGTAAACTTCCTGGCGGGGTGACGTTTTCAGGAGGAGAATGTCTGTTGCAAATGGAGCAATTGGAACCATTGCTGATCAGACTCCGTGATAATCATATCCATATGATTATAGAAAGCTGTTTGTTTGCATCATCGAAACAGCTTTCCATAGCAATTTCCTATATAGATTTTTTTTATGTTGATATAAAGATAATGGACGGGCAGCGATGCAGAGATGTTTTGTGTGGAGATATATCAACCTACTTGTTGAACTTGGATATGCTGCTTGCGTCAGGAAAGCCGGTGGTTTTTCGGATTCCTGTCATTGGTGGTTATACAGATGATAATGATAATCAAATAGAGGTAGTGAGGTTGATTAAAAGGTATGGAAATAGCAAAAACATTATAAAGATTGAGCTAATGAAAGAACATTGTTTGGGAATGGAAAAATGGAAATCGCTAAAGGCTTGCGATGATAAGCGTAGCAATAATGAAACATATCAATTACCAGATTATAAAGGTGTATCTGAGGATATTATGCAACAGTATTACGATAAATTGGCAGAGACAGGTATACCTGTGGAGATATGCAGAGTGTAGCAAAATATAAAATTTGGAGGAATGGGTATATGATAGGCTATAGGAAGAAAGATAGAAAATCTAGTTACAAGAAGATACGGGCAGACAGTTTCGCAGTTTTCATGTTGGTATTGGGAGTCATGATAAGTCTCTATATAGTATATGTTACGCTCCCTTTGGAAAGAATTCTCTGGCCTGTAAGGATGCAAATGTTCAGTATTTGGACTTTTTTGCGTACCTTAAGGATGTCTTGAGAGGACAGAACAGGATATCACAAACATTTTCTAATTTCCTTGGCGGCAATAATATTGGAACTTTCAGCTATTATCTGGCATCTCCATTCAATCTGCTTGTAATCTTCTTTGAAAAGGCTGATTTCCATATTTTTTTCAACTTGCTGGCGGCGCTGAAAATGGCCATGGCTGCGGCGTTTTTTTGCGTGTTTCTCCATGTGAGGCTCAGCGGGTATCTGGAATCGGAACTGTGCGCCAGGATGTTTGGCATACTGCTCTCCTTGGGATATGGCTTGAATCAATACACGCTCGCCCAAAGCAGCAATATTATGTGGCTTGACGGGGTCTATATGCTCCCGCTGATTTTGTCAGGTGTCTATTATATCGTCCGGAAAAATTCGGGCTGGAGACTGTCCGTATTCGTGGGTATGTCTATTCTGTTCAACTGGTATACGGGTGGCATCAACTGTCTCTTTTCCGGATTTTGGATTTGCTTTGAGATAGCTTTGCATATTTGCTGTGAAAAGCAGGGCTCAGCAGTCGCAATGATACGGCAGTGCTTTGGATATATTGCACGATATCTTTTTTCCATGGTAGCGGGAGTCCTGATTAGCATGGTTCTTTTCTGGCCGACTGTGCTGGCGACGCAAAATAGCAGTAAGGGGAATCTGGCATTTGAGGCTTTGAAAGATTTTTCTTTTATTGGCTATGTGCCATCTGTGATACAGGGATATATGTTGGGAGCTAAGAGCTCGTATGGGAGTGTTTCTCTGTTTTGCGGAAGCCTGGCATTGATTGGATGTATGCTCTGCTTCATCTCAAAGCGTGTATCTGTAAAAACAAAGGCTGTTTTCGGAGTGATGCTCGGGGGGGTAGTCCTGTTGTTTTATTGGAAGCCCCTGTACATAATGTTTTCTTTGCTCAAGTCCATGGACAGCTATTGGTATAGGTATTCTTATGTCGGGATATTGAGTATCTTATTTTTTGCGGCATATTTCTGGATAAAAGAGGTTTCGGAAATCGACAGGAGAAGTATCTGGCTGGCTGGTACTTCATGGGCAGGGATATTACTTCTTTTAGATTATCTGAAGCCTTCCCAGGACATGAAGCTGACCTATTTTACGGCTGTGTTTGCTGTGTTGACAGCTCTGGTGCTGACGGCTGTGGTCTCCGCTGGAAGAAGGCATGGTTGGTATAGGAAGGGGGGTTATGTCGCTTTCTGCATTCTGGCGGTATTCGAACTAGCCTATGGGGCTAAGCTGCAGATGCACAATTATCATACCTCTGATGTGGAAACATACCGGAAGTATGTCAGTGCGCAGGAACAGTGCATTGAGGATATCGCTCTGAAGGAAGAGGGTGGGCCATTCAGAGTTTCACAGACGACAACAAGGAACCATGATAAAGATATAAACCGAACTGCTAATTATAATGAGGCCCTGGCATTCGGATATGCCTCTATTAATGGTTATACATCTGTGCCTGATGATATGCAGATGGACTTGTTGGATAGGATGGGATATCGTAAGGAAGGAGCATGTATGACGATAGTGAATACATGCCTTCTTGGTGTAGATTCCATGTTGGGAGTGGAATATGTCCTGTCCGAATATCCTGTGAATGGTCTGCTTGAATCCCAGGAGGGTACATTCCCCGATGCTTGCATCGCAACAAACTTTTCCCTA
>OFGG01000967.1_pt1 | contig 21053 bp, 32 predicted proteins | sample 1521701 | NCBI WGS metagenome assembly OFGG01 (sample SAMEA3504081, study PRJEB24116) | mouse gut metagenome | biome: mouse gut; feature: mouse-associated habitat; material: faeces | place: Denmark | collected 2011
GGGGTGGTCTGTTGTCAGGAAATGCGGCGTAATGCGCTGTTTCACAAGGTTTTGCGGGTTCTTACAAAATATTTGGAAGAAATATATGGTAGTACGATACTTAAATGGGCAGGTGATATTTTCAATACAAAGTTTCAGTTTACACCAGAAGATTTGGAATTTTTAGTGAAAAATAATCCTATTATTCCAGCAGGTCGAGAAAATATATTTTTAGCAGGACTATATCATGGGTTAAAAGGTGAAATATACATTTCCCTACATATTCTAGCGCCGCAAGTTGAGAATTTATTTCGTTGCATAGCAGAAAATGCAGGTGCAATTATGACTACCCTTAAAGATGATGATACTTCTGATGCAAAATTGCTTACATCAATTTTTGATACTCCAGAATTGGTTGCAACGCTTGACAAAGGGAAACATGATAAACAACAAAAAAATGGACTGTCAACCTTACCGAAAACGCCGCCCGGCTGTAAAAAGGGCGGCGTTTTTGCGTGACAGGGAAAGGAGGAAAACGTATAAGGAGACGGGGCCAAAATAAGGTTTTGGCCCCGTTTGTATTTGAAAAAGTAAGGAGGTCAAGCGAATGGCAGAAGAAATTAAAACGACCCCAGCCCCGGAGGGACAAACGCTGGAGCCCCCCGCGCCGGAAGTGTCGGAGGCCCCGCCCGCCCCGGAGCCGGGGGCCCAGGGTGTGATCCCCGGCATGGAGGGTCCCCCGGCCCCGGAGAACAAGGTGATCAACCTGTCGTCCGTCCGGGCGGGGCAGGAGCAGACGGACCCGGCCAAGGAGGGCGGCGTTGATAAAATTCCCTCAATTCACATGGGCGTTGCCGCCAGTCAGATGGAGCGACGGGGCATCGCTACGGAGAAGGGAGATATTAACCGCCAGATTGCCGCAGACAACAAACTGCTGAAGGAGATCAAATCCTTCCGTATCAAGACCCTTTGCGGTATCGTGCGGGCAGATAATATTCGCCCCTACAGGCTCCCGCAATTTCTCAGTTTATGAGACAGGCGTGGATTCCGGAACACCGCTCTTGACAAACAGGCCCGCAGTGCTTACACTGTTAAGCAGCAGAACACAGCCGCCGGTCCGCGTCAGGACAGGGTGAGCAACGTCATAATGAGGAGGATGCTTCCATGACTTTAGAGGAAATGAAGCGCAAGTACGCCTATACCTTGGCCCGGGTGGGGCTCAACGTCCAGAAGGGACAGACCGTGCTGGTGGAGGCCAGCGTCGCCGGGCACGCCTTTGTTCCTATTTTTGCCGAGGAGTGCTACAAGCTGGGCGCAGGCAACGTGGTGGTCCACTACCTGGACCTGCCCAATATGAAGGTGGCTGCCCGCTACCGCAGTGACGAGGACATGCGCCGCGTGGAGGACTGGGAGCGGGAGATGCACCAGATGTACCTGGACCAGGGGGCCTGCTACGTCCGGCTGGAGAGCGAGGACCCGCTTCTGATGGAGGACATCAGCGAGAAGCACTCCAACGCTATCTTTGCCCATGTGGACACCGTGCGCAATATCATGCGCCGGGCCAGCCGGGAGAAGCACTGCCAGTGGCTCATCGCCGTGGTGCCCACTGAGCGCTGGGCGGAGTATATCCTGGACAAGAAGGGCGGGGAGGCCGAGGACGCCTACTGGGAGCTGCTCTTCAAGCTCTGCTACATCACGGAGGACAACGATGTAGTCCAGGCCTGGGAGGAGAAGGACAAGCTCACCGCCGCCCGGGGCAATGCGGTGGACGCCCTCCACTTGACCAAGCTCCACTACACCGCCTCCAACGGTACGGACCTGGTCGTTGGTCTCACTCCCTGGTCTAAGTTCGGCCACGGGGACCGGAAGCGTCCGGCCAATTTTACGCCCTTCCACCCCAATATTCCCTCCGAGGAGATCTGTACCACCCCGGACAAGTTTGTCACCAGCGGCGTGGTCTACGCCTCCCGGCCCCTGGTTCTGGGCGGGAAGAAGGTGGAGAACTTCGGCTTCCGCTTTGAAAACGGCAAGGTGGTGGAGGTCCTGGCCAAGGAGGGCAGGGAGATGCTGGAGGCCCTGGTGGCTACCGACGAGAATGCCTGCTACCTGGGCGAGGCCGCTCTGGTGGAGTACCACTCCCCCATCAGCATGAGCGGTGTGGTCTACTTCACCACCCTGATCGACGAGAATGCAAGCTGCCACTTGGCGCTGGGCCGGGGACTCAACACCAGCCACCCGGAGGCTAAAGAGCGCTTTAACGACTCCACCATCCATATCGACTTCATGATCGGCACCCCGGACCTGAAGATCGTGGGTACGACAGAGGACGGGGAGGAAGTCATCATCTTCCAGGACGGCGACTTCGCTGTCAAGGCCGAGGGGTGATCCTGCACGGTAATTGAATGGGGAAAGAAATTAAGAACAGCAGACAGAACGGACAATTTTATTTTGAATTGCTTGTCAGAAAAGCTGCCGCGCAGGGAGGTCTCAGCTTTCAGGATGTTATAAGCCAAGTGCCAAAGAACTTTCAAGTTCTCGGCGGAATTGTCGGATCTGGCCCTGCTTCACTATCAGCATGGAGCCTCCCGCCTTTTTAGACCAGGTCCTCGCTTTGTTCCCTTCTTTTGCCCCTCTCACTCGTTCATGCGTTTGTCCTGTACCCCGACAAATTTCGGTTGCATTTTCCCGCGAGGTATGGTATAATACCAGTATCTGCGGGGGTGTACCGGTTTCGACGGGGATGAGGAAGCGGGATCAGCGGGCGGTGGCGCCCAGCCACCTTAATCATGGGCAACTTTATAAATTAAAGAACAACAACAGAACTGTTCTTGCTGCAGCCTGATTAGGCGCAGCCGTCCGACCTGAGAGTACCGCGGCTTAGGAAGGGCGTCGTTTAGCGGTGAACGTGCGTACGGAAAGAGTTGACCGTACCATGCATGATGACTCTCACCTGACCGGCAGGCGTGACGGCTTGCCTGCCGGAAGGGGAACAGAGGGGTCCGGCCCCTCACAATAACCGTCTGCGCCCGGAGAAAATCCCGTGAAATTGTTTTCGGACAGGGGTTCGACTCCCCTCACCTCCACCATTCGGACCGTACTCGAACTTTTGAGTGCGGTCCTTTTTCTTGTATATTGTAGAAGATCATCGCCTGGCCGTTTCTGACCTCGATCCGGGCGATGAACGTGTCAACGAGACGCTGCCGGAAGGCGGCGTCTTTTGTGTCCCCATTTCTGAACGAACGAAGCCAAGCCCCGACCGCCTCACTGGTGAGCCGGGGCTTTTTCATTTCTGCCCGCTCGATCTCCACGAGCAGCTCCTCCTCTTCGGCTTCCAGCTCCGCCAGGCGACCGGCGAGGCCCCGGGCCCCGGTGCCCTCCTCGATGGCGTCCAATATGTTCCGCTGGCGCTTCCGGTTTGAGTCGAGCTGCTTCCGGTATGCTGCGGCCGGATCCAGAGCGTCCTCCTGCTCCTGGATCTCCAGGATCCGGACCGTGAGCTTCTCGATCATGTCCTCGGTCAGCATGTCCTCGACCGTGGCCTCAATGACCCGATCCTCGAAGTGATCCCGGGGGATCGGCTTCAGCTCGCACTTCTCGCCGCGCTTCTTCGCGCCGCACTTGTAATAGTGGTACACCTTACCCGTTTTACTGGTGCCGGACTCCCCGTTCAGCATCGCCCCACAGTATGAACAAAAACATTTACAGCTCAGCAGATAGTCCACTTTTGCCCTCCCTGCCGCGTTATTGCGCGGCGTCCCAAAGTGTTTGGCCGCCTCCTCGAAGGTGGCCTGGTCGATGATGGGATCCGTCAGGATCTCAACCCCCTGGATCTCGAAGCGGCCGAGATACTTCTCGTTCCGTAACATCCGATAGATCACGGCCTGGGTGATCGGCTTCCCGCGCTGGCCAGTGACGCCGTGCTTCCGGAAGAGCTCGACCAGTTCCTTCGTCTGGGCCCCGGCGTTGTGCATCCGGAAGGCTTCCCGGACAACGGCAGCCTTCTCCTCGTCGACGATGATGTGCTTCTCGTCGTCCACCGTGTAGCCGATCGGCAGCGGCGCCCCACAATACTGTCCCTTTTTCGCGGTCTCCCTCATGCCTCTGACGATCTTCTGCCGGAGGTCTGCGGAGTAATACTCGGCCAGGCCTTCCAGAACGCTCTCCAGGATGATCCCCTCCGGGCCCTCCGGGACAGACTCCTCAGCATACAGCAGACGGACGCCCGCCTTTTTCAGCTTCATTTTACTGAGGGCGATGTCCTGCCGGTCACGTCCGAAGCGGTCGATCTTCCAGACGATCACGCACTCGAAGCGGTGCTGCTCCGCGTCGTGCAGCATCCTCTGGAACTCATTCCGGCCGACGATGCTCTTCCCTGAGATGTGCCGGTCGGCATATATTTCAACGATCTGGATCCCGTTTCTCTCTGCATAAGCCTGGCAGTCAGCGACCTGGCCCTCGATGGACTGGTCCGTCTGGTTTGGCCCCGCAGAGTATCTCGCATAAATAGCGCCCAGCATATCAGACCACCCCCAGAACAGCCCGAGCGGCGGAGCGTGTATCAGCACTTGCAAGCCTATAGGCTTTTACCAGCGCCCTCTCTTCTGCGCTCAACAAAACCGCTGCCCCGCCCTCGGAGGCAGCAATATCATCTTCATGTGTACCAGTGAGCTTTGTCACTTTATCAGTTGATCCAATCAGATAGCTCAGATCCACACCAAAAAAGTCAGTAATCGCTTCTGCAATTTCAAAGTTTGGGCGACGCTCGCCGCGCTCGTACATGCTGATGGTACTTTTTGTTGTTCCAAGCCGGTCAGCAAGTTCTTGTTGAGTGAGACCCTTCTCTTTTCGCAAGCTCTTAAAAATAACGGCAAAATCAGCCATAACAGCACCTCCAAAGTTTTTCTCAGAATATTATAACACAAGTGTTGACAAAAGTACACGAAAGTGTTATATTAAGTTTGTTCACGAACGTGAACTTCAAAGTAAACATAGCAAAACCAAGGAGGACACACCCGCATGATGATCGAAGAATTTGAGAAGCGCACCGGCATTTTCCCCGACATGGAGACCTACAGAGTCATCGAAGCCTATTACTGCGAGTTTGACGGCGACAAGGACGCCTTCTGCAAGGCCTTCAAGGCAAATAAAAACGGGCTCGCTGAGCAGATCCAGCGTGAAGTCAACAGCTGCCGCTGGAAAGCAGAACGCGAGGTCAAGGCAGAGGAGACCCGCCTCACCAGCGAGATCGAACGGCTGAAGAAGGAGCTGGAGCGGGCCAAGGCTGATCTGGACCGTGAGCAGGAGTGGGAGCCCTACAATGACACCAACAACGTCCCGCAGGCTGACTACGAGAAGCTGGCCAAAGACGCCGAGCTGGGCCTGGGCAGCCACTTGTCAATCAGTCCTGCGACGAGCTCTATAATATCACGAAGTCAATGGGATTCATGATAGATGATGGACACGGTGGCAAGGTATTCACTCCGCTCTCAGATATTTACAATGGCTATCTGGATGACGCGATCATCGGCATGGCCGAAGGTGCGTATGACTACAACACAATGGTCAGACGGGTGGTCGGCCAGATGACGGCCTCCGGGCTGCGAAGCGATTCTGTTGTTAGTGATGCTATTGGCGCTTTCGTTACCTACGCAAGCGGGTGGCATAACCGCATTGACGTTGCCGCCAGGCGGGCGCTTTTAACTGGATTCGGGCAGCTGGCCGGGAAAGTCACAGACATGAACGCCCAGCGTCTCGGGACCGACTATTTTGAAGTGACATGGCATGCGGGTGCTCGTCCTTCACACATGGTGTGGCAGGGTAAAGTCTATAAAAAGCGTGATTTAGTGCGAATTTGTGGTCTGGGGACTGGGCCGGGGCTTTTAGGCTGGAACTGCCGCCACACCTACTACCCATTTATTCCTGGCATAAGCACACGCTCTTACTCGGATGAATGGCTGGAAAAAAAGAATGCAGACGAAGCTACGCCGAAAAAGTACAGAGGCAAAGAATACACAGCTTATGAAGCCACACAAAGACAGCGGCAACTTGAAACAGCTATGCGGGCGCAACGGGAAAGGGTTCAGCTTCTTCGGCAGGCAGAAGCCGATAAAAAAGACATTGTAAATGCTCAGTGTAAATATCAAGCGCTGATGAATGAATATAAGAGTTTCAGTAGCACCATGCACCTTCCTACTCAAATGGAACGGGTTTATACAGGTAGAACAAGAGGCAGAATCGCTCCCAGCCCTCAGACCTATGCCAAGTGGCAGGCGGAGCAAGCCGAGAAAGCGGCCAACCGCGCCAAGGAAAAAGCGGAGCGCCAGCGTCGCGCTGACATGGAAGGAGGCAAGCTATGATCAAAGTACACCTCGATCTTCATCACATAACTGTCCAGGGCCACGCGCCCAGGGCCAACGGCGAAGCGCCGGGCCAGAACATCGTCTGCGCTGCGGTCTCCGCTCTCACCCTCACCCTGATCGAAGGGCTGGAGGCTATTGCAGGCATGACGATCAAGGCCCTCGATGATCCTGGCGACGTCCGGATCGAGTGGGAGGAAGTGAACGCCATCGGCAAGGCCCTGATCGACACCTGGTACATCGGGATCATCCGGATCCGGGACAGCTACGACAACACGATACTGATAATTTGAGCGCCCAGCCAGGGCGCTCTTTTTATGGCCGGACGGCTCTGCCTCAATGAGCTGGAACGTGTTCACGCACACTATAAAAACGGAGGAATAAACCATGAAAAAACGCTTCAACCTTCAGCTCTTTGACGACGGCGGTCAGAGCGGCGCTGGCGGCAGCCAGGGCGGAGCAGCCGGGACTGGTGACAGCGGCCAGGCAGCAAGCGCCGGGAACAACGGTGGGGGCGGCTCTTACAGCTTCCAGCAGGCCGAGGAGATTGCAAACGCCAGGGCACAACGCGCCGAGAAGGCCGCTCTCGCGTCCTACTTCAAACAGCAGGGCATGAGCGAGGAAGAAGTGTCCAAGGCCATCGCGACCTATAAGGCCCAGCAGGCGGCAAACAAGCCCAACGTTGACAGCATTACAAAAGAGCGCGACGACGCGCTCGCTGAGCTGGCGGCCCTGAAGAACAGCAACGCGCTCCGCGCCAAGGGCGTCCGCGAGGAGGATCTTGACTATGTCATGTTCAAGGTCAGCGCCCTCATGCAGGCGGATGACAAGCTGGACTTCGAGAAGGCAGTCGCCAAGTACCTGAAGGAAAACCCGCGCTTCACGACCGGGGGCGGCACCTACAAGGTGAAGACCGGAACAGACGGCTCCGGGCAGGGCGGAAGCTCTGGCCAGGGCACCAACGACGCCATCAATGACGCCATCCGTCGAGCGGCGCGACGCTAACATCAACACTTTATGGAGGTAAAACTATGAAAAAGAGATTTTTCAATCTTCAGCTTTTTGACACCGACGCCCAGATCATCGACCGCTCGGGCGCGGAGGCTCTGATCCCCGAGGACAGGGCCAAAGAGATCATCCAGGGGGTCATTGAGCAGTCTGCTGTCCTCTCGGTCGGTCGCCGTCTGGCAGACATGACCACCGCCCAGAACAAGCTCCCCGTCCTGGACTCCCTGCCGATCGCCTACTTTGTGAACGGCGACACCGGCGCGAAGAAGACCACCAAGCAGGCATGGGACAAGAAGGTCATCTACGCCGAGGAGATCGCGGTCATTGTGCCCATTCCCGAGGCGGTCCTGGACGACGCTGACTACGACATCTGGGGCGAGGTGAAGCCCAGGGTGCAGGAGGCCTTCGGCAAGGTCATCGACGCGGCCATCCTCTTCGGAGACGGCAAGCCGACCAACTGGCGCGACGGCCTGGTGCCTTCTGCGAAGACTGCGGGCGCTTCCGTGGTCATGGGCAACGACCTTTTCACCGACCTGCTCGGTGAGGGCGGCGTCATCTCCAAGGTGGAGGAGTCTGGCTTCTTCGTGAACGGCCACGTCGCTGACATCTCCCTGAGGGCCAAGCTGCGTGGACTGAAGGACCAGAACGATCGCCCGCTCTTCCTGAACTCCATGCAGCAGTCCGGCAATTACAGCCTGGACGGCTCTGCCATCTACTTCCCGCGTAACGGGGCCTTCGACAAGACTGAGGCGATGCTGATCTCTGGTGACTTCTCCCAGCTGGTCTACTCTATCCGCAAGGACATCACCTTCAAGCTCTTCACCGAGGGCGTGGTCCAGAACACGGACGGCACCATCGCCTACAACCTGATGCAGAATGACATGGTCGCGCTGCGGGCTGTCATGCGTCTGGGCTGGGAGATCCCGAACCCGATCAACTCCCTGGAGCAGGACAAGACCAAACGCTTCCCGTTTGCGGTCCTGGCTCCCGCTACTACGGGCACCACGCTGACCGTTACGTCTGCTGCAGGCACCAACAGCGGCGACACCAAGATCACCGTGAGCCCGGCGCTCTCTGACGGCAACAGCTACAAGTACAAGACCGGCCCCAGTGTCACCAAGCCCGCCATCGGTGCGATCTGCAAGAGCGGCTACACGGCATGGGACGGCTCCGCTGACATCGCTGCAAAGACCGGCGACAAGATCGTGATCGTGGAGGTTGACAGCACCAGCAAGTGCGAGAAGACCGGCGACGCGACCGTCACGGCCAAGGCCTAAGAGGGGGTGATGGCTGATGTACGTTTCTTATGAGTTTTACACTGAGACCTTCGGGACCCTGATCCCGGAGAAGGACTTCCCCAGGGTCGAGGCGGAGGCTGAGGCGGCCATCAGCTACCTCACCTATATCAACGGCGACATCTTTGCCAAAGAGGACAACCGTGAAACTGGTGCAGATCTGCAAGATCGGCACAAAATACTGGTTTATCCTGGCTGACAAGACCGCCGACGAAGTGGCCAAGGAAACGATGGAGGCCAAGATGAACGAGATGGAGCAGGCCATGAAGGTGCTGCTCACGGGGGAGGTATAAGCTATGGACATGATGAAATTAGCCGCTGAGATGCGGACCGCTTTGCAGTATTTTGTCACCACTTTGGACGCGGAGACCCAGCTGGACAAGATGCTGGAGATCCCCTCCATGTTCCCGGCCTATGAGGTGGGCAAAGCCTACAAGGTCAAGGACGTCATCTCCTACGGCGTGAACTCCGTGGGCGATCCCCAGCTCTATCAGGTATTGCAGGACCACACCAGCGCTGCTGAGTGGACGCCTGACACCGCCACGAGCCTCTACAAGGCCATCGGCGTGACCGAGGGCGGCTACCCGGTCTGGGTGCAGCCTCTGGGCGCTTCTGACGCCTACAACACCGGGGACATCGTGAGCCACAACGGCACCCTCTACATCTCCACCATGGACGGGAACGTCTGGAGCCCTGAGACATACCCGGCAGGCTGGGAAGTCTATGCCGAGTAAATAAAAAGGAGGTACACAAGTATGAAAAACGGAATTTGCACAATCGTGGGAGTGGTGGGCAGCTTTATCGCCTCCCTCTTCGGTGGCTGGGACACGGCCCTGGTCACGCTGATGATCTTCATGGCCGTGGACTACATCACCGGCCTCGTCGTTGCTGGCGTGTTTCATAAGTCCCCGAAGACTGACGGCGGCACGCTGGAGAGCCGGGCCGGGTGGAAGGGCCTCTGCCGCAAAGGCATGACCCTCCTGGTCGTGCTGGTAGCCTGCCGCCTGGATCTGATCATGGGGTCTAACTTCATCCGGGATGCAACGATCATTGCCTTCATCGCGAACGAGACGATCTCGATCATTGAAAACGCGGGACTGATGGGCGCGCCTATTCCTGGCGTACTGGTCAAGGCCATCGAGGTCCTGAAGCAAAAGGCGGACGGCGAAACGCCGGTGCCCAAGGAGTAAGACATGAAGGCGACCGGGTCCTCCACGGAGAGGACGATCTGGAACTTTCTCAGATGTAAAGGCCTGAGCCCTGCCGGTGCGGCAGGGCTCATGGGCAACCTTTACGCTGAGAGCGGGCTCAACCCTCAGAACCTCCAGAACAGCTACGAGAAGCGCCTGGGCTTCACGGATACGGCCTACACGGCCGCCGTGGACTCCGGCGCTTATTCTAATTTTGTCCATGACAGTGCTGGCTACGGCCTGGCACAGTGGACCTACTGGAGCCGCAAGGAGTCCCTGCTGAACTTTGCCCGGAAGATCGGCGCGTCTATCGGCAGCCTGGAGATGCAGCTGGACTTTATGATCCGGGAGCTGAAAGGCTACGCGGCCGTTTGGGAAGTTCTCCGGACGGCCAGAACAGTGAGGGAAGCGTCGGACATCGTGCTGACCAGGTACGAACGCCCGGCAAATATGAGCAGCAGCGTCAAGGCCAAGCGGGCCAGCTTCGGCCAGGCTTATTTTGACGCCTACGCAAATAAAAGCACCGAAAAGGAGGACAACATCATGGGCAACAGCCCGCTGGTGACATACACCAACATCACCAAAAACCGCACCAGCCCGCGCAATCACGCCATTGACACCATCACGATCCATTGTATCGTGGGCCAGTGGACAGCAAAGCAGGGCTGCGATTACTTCGCGACCACAGACCGCGAGTGCTCCGCCAACTATGTCGTGGGCAAGGATGGCAGCATCGGCCTGAGCGTGCCGGAGGCAGATCGCTCCTGGTGCAGCTCCAACCGCGACAATGACAACCGGGCCATCACCATCGAAGTCGCCAGTGATACCAGCCACCCGTATGCAGTGACCGACGCGGCCTACGCGGCCCTCATTGAGCTGGTGGCAGACATCTGCAAGCGCAACGGCATCAAGAAGCTGCTCTGGAAGGCAGACAAGAGCCTGATCGGCCAGGTGGACAAGCAGAACATGACCGTCCACCGCTGGTTTGCCAATAAGGCCTGCCCAGGCGACTATCTCTACCAGCGCCACGGCGCCATCGCGGAAGCGGTCAATGCCAAGCTGGGTACCGGCACCGAGCAGACCGTCAGCAGCTTCCCGGCCGTGCCCTTTACGGTCCGGGTCATCATCAACGACCTGAACTATCGCGAGGGTCCGGGCATGAGCTACGCCGTCAAGGGCCAGACCGGCAAAGGCGTCTTCACCATCACAGAGGTGCAAGATGGCTGGGGCAAACTGAAAAGCGGCGCAGGTTGGATCTACCTCGAAAACCCTGCCTACTGCACCATCTTGGACGATGGCCAGACCGAGGCCCAGAAGGCAGCGGAAAAACTGGCCCAGGACATCGCGGCCCAGCTGAAGAGCTCCGGCTGCGATGCTGCAGCCGTGCTGAAACGAGTCAGCGAGATCCTGGCATAAGACGAGAGCCCCCGGCAGCTGCCGGGGGCTTTTTTTGCGTTTATATGGCGATCGGGAGAACGATGTACCCGTCAACGACAAAGGGCTCAAAAGTTCGAGTACGACTCCGCGACCTCCACCAAAAGTGCGCCAGACGAACCCAGGAGCCGGTCATCTATGTGGCTGGAAACCTGTTCGTGCTGGTGTGTCCGCTGGCCTATGCCACGGACAAATGAAAAAGGCCGCTGCTCTGGAAGAATCCAGGGTAGCGGCCTTTTTATGTCTGCTCAATAACGGTTTCCGTGATAAAATCACTGTATAAGTATTTTCCTGACAAATTCATGTAAAAATCCGAAAATGCGGTTATATTCTACCGTAAAGGAGAACACGGCTATGATTAGGATTTTACTGTCCACCGAGCTTGGCAAGCGTAGGTGGTCGCAAGCGGACTTAGCCCGAAAGACAGGGATAAGGGCCTCCACAATAGGCGACTACTACAACGAGCTGACGGATCGCATCAACCTCCGGCACTTCGAGCTGATATGCAAGGCGCTGGATTGCGATCTGACAGATATCCTTGTCTACCATCCAGACGAGGACACCCCCGTGAAGTCGCGCAGTGGTGCTCCCCTACATGAGCAGCCGCCCAAGGAATAAGCCATGCTCCAAAGACCCGGACGATTATTCGTCCGGGTCTTTTTCTATCTTCACCACATCCGCGATGGAACAGTCCAGCGCCAAACAGATTCGCTCGATGACCTCCAGAGCGACATACTGATTCTTGTTGAGCTTGTTGAGGGTCGAATTGCTCATTCCGACCATTTTCACAAGCTCCATTTTCTTCACGCCCCTTTCAATAAGGGTATGTTGCAGCGGCTTGTATGAAATCATGGTGCCACCTCCTTGAGAATACCATACCACAACATTGTCGATTTGTCAAAAACTTTTTTACGAAAAATCGAAAATAACTGTTGACAAAGCGACAGCCTTGTGGTATCGTATGCTCACAACAACACGACACTACTTAACGCGAACACGACAAAAATGTGGGAGGTCACAAAGATGTACGACATGATGAAGAAGCAGAACTTCGGTGTGGAGATTGAGCTGACGGGTATCACCCGCGAGCAGGCCGCTAACGTCATCGCCACTTACTTCGGTACCCAGGCCCGCTACCTCGGCACCTACTACAAGACCTATGGTGCCACCGACCGGAAGGGCCGCACCTGGAAAGCCATGTCTGATGGCAGCATCCTCACCGAGCGCAAGTCCGCCAGCCACGGTCGGGTTTCCGCTGGTACCGCATTTTCCTGCGAGGTCGTGACCCCCGTCCTTCAGTACGAGGATATGGATGACCTGCAGAACATCATCCGCGCTCTCCGCGAGGCCGGGGCTATCGCCAACAGTTCCTGCGGCATCCACGTCCATGTGGACGGCAAGAACCATACCCCCGCCAGCCTGACCCGCCTGATGAACTTCGCCATTGGCCGCCAGGATTTGTTCTATGAGGCTCTGGAAATTGGTGACCGCGCCAACCGCTGGTGCAAGAAGATGAACTCCACTTTGCTGAAAGCCATGCAGAGTGACAGCGAAAAGACCAAGAGCAGTATCGAGCGCATCTGGTACAGCGCCGCCAACGATGGCTACACCGGCGGCATCAACCACGAGCACTACAACACCAGCCGCTACCACGGTGTTAATCTCCACGCTTTCTTCACCAAGGGGACGGTCGAGTTCCGGCTGTTCAACGGCACCACCCACGCCGGTAAGATTAAGGCCTACGTCCAGTTCTGCTTGGCCATGAGCGCCTGGGCCATTGACTGCCAGGACACCCGGCTCTACTTCAAGGGCTGTGCGGGCTACACCGCAGAGCAGAAGGCCACGCTGATGACCAACGTCCTGGTGAAGCGCCTGGGCCTGGGCGGTGCGGAGTTCAAGACCTGCCGCCACCACCTGACCGCTCCCTTTCGCCCCCAGGCCCAGGCAGAGGCCGAGGTAGCTTAACAACAAACCGGCTGACCTACCGGCCATACGGGGAGAACGGAGGAACCTATGAAACGGAAATACTACATCGCCTATGGGAGCAACCTGGACGTTGACCAGATGCTCCGCCGCTGCCCGGACGCCCTCACGATTGGCCGCTCCACCATCGACGGCTACAAGTTGGTGTTCCGGGGGAACAGCCGCTCGGGTGTGGCCAACATTGAGCCCTGCGCCGGAGCCAGCGTCCCCGTTGGCATCTGGTCCATCAGCCCCTCGGACGAAGACGCCCTGGACTGGTATGAGGGCTTCCCTCGGCTGTACGTCAAGCAAATATTCACGCTGCAAGTACGAGGGAAGAAGGTAAAGGGGATGGCTTACGTCATGACCCCCGGCCACGCAATCACCCCGCCGGCGAAGCAGTACCTCAACACCATCATGGAGGGCTACAAGGACTTTGGATTTGACCCCGCGCCGCTGCTGGCAGCTGCGGCCGAGGCCAGGAAAGGAGAATGAACATGGACTATGAGCAGTTTTCCCAGGACGTGACCGCCACCGCCGCGGCAAAGCGGGTCGTGGACGAGTTCGCCAAGAAACAGGTGGACGGGGTGCATATCTGCCCCCGCTGCGGACGGATGACCGTCAAGGAGCGGTTGACCACCAACGCCCTGAGCCGCCACGCTGACGTCTACATCTGCGACGCCTGCGGCAACGACGAGGCGGTTCGGGAGATGAAAGGGGATCCCCTGCCGCTCAAGGACTGGGCGATTGCCAAGATTCCCCGATAAGCAAAAAGGGGCGGTGGCCCCGGCTAAGGAAAACCACCGCCCCGCCTCGCCACGGAGGCACCGGGAGAACCCGGCTCCTCCAGCATACCAGAACAGACAGAAAAATTCAAGGAGGAACACGAAAATGATGTTGTCCGAATTTGTGGAGCGCACCGGCTTCGAGCCGATGCCCGCCGAGTACGCCAAAATCGAAGAGGCCTATTGCAGTTTCAACGGTGATAAAGACGCTTTCTGTGCCGCCTTTGTTGCTGGCGATGGGGAGAAGAAAATCTATCAGGCCCGGGCCGCCGAGATTGACCGGCTGAACGGCAAAATCCTGGATTTGGATAAGACCTTCCAGCAGAGCAGCGCGGAGTATGAGCGCCGGCTGGCTTTCTTCCAGGCCGAGCTTGACCGGGAGCTGGAATGGAAGCCCTACGAGTTCACGCAGAACATCCCCCAGGCCGAATATGCGGAGCTGGCCAAGTGCGTCGATAGCGGGTCCGCCCGCTACATGACCGATGATGAGGCCCTGGATTGGGTTTGCCAGGAGTTCGGCTTTGACCGCAGCCAGGTTACAATCCTGCATGAAATCAACGAGCAGGAAATCAACCGTCACAACCTCTGCCGCGCCAGCGGCCGGAAGATTGACCGCCGACCGGTCTACTGCGCCACGGACTATCACTACATCCGCTTCAACGCGGGGTGCGGCGCGTGGCAGTGGGAAGCCTGGAACGGCCAACTCCACCCCTTCTACGATTGATGTAAGGCCCACCCCGGAGGTTACGAGGGTAGAAAGGACAGCGGAATGGAGCACAAATACACGTTTGAATGGACAACCGGCAGCGCCTCTGACAACATGATCCGATTCTTCCGAGAAAAGGGTATCCGCTATGAATATGACGGCAGTTTCAAACTTTGCGCTTGTATTGTTCCTGGTTCTGCTCCTGTCCCCGTGGAGTATTACCATATCACCGGCAGGCTGTTCGGTATCACGCAAAAGCCGCAGCGCACGAGCGAATATTTCCATCTGTCTCCGGGGGTACTGCTCACCAGCAACGAGGATGGATGGACAAAGGAGGATTGCCTACTGTGTGACGAAAACCCCAACGCAGACCCGTTTTGTGATACGCTGCTTGCCGCGCTGGAAAAAGCTGCCCATTATGTTGCCATTGGCTATGAGGACATTCACATCTTGGAACGGCTCAACAACAAATACGGCGTTGTCGCCTACGGCTGAATACGAGGAGGTTTTACAATGCGAGCATGGGACATTCAGACAGCGGAGCAATGCGGAATCCTGGAGCGGTGCAAGGCTTTTGAAAAAGAACTGCTCCAAATCAAAGACATCGTGCCGGACAAGTCCGATGACGGCATCCCGTTCGACTTGAGCGGGTTCCTCAGCAACATCTTCCAAGTCATCATCGTTCCCCAATACGATATTGGGGCCGATAGGGATGACTATTGGGAGGCGCGGAAGCAGCTGAAAGAGAGCGTGATTGCTCTGGCTGAAAAGTACGATCTCTATCCATCGGGGGACAGAATAGAGGATCAGGGCGCACACTTCTATTTCGTGTTTCGCTGCGGGCAGACATGGAGAGGACAGCATGAGTAAATGGCGAAAACTCGACATGGCCAGCAAGACCGGCCACCCGCCGGCTGATATGCTGGTGGCTCTGTACCTGGATCCGACCAATGGGCGGTCAACGTGCTACCGGCGCATCGAGTACGACATCGGGAGCTTCAAGCCTGACAGCCGGGATAACAGCCGCAAGCTGTGGTGGCATGGGACGCACAGCACCCAGGACCCCACCCGCATGAAGAAGCACTACACAATCTGGTGGTGTCCCGTCCATGAGTTTGACGGTATGTGATGGACACGCAGCAGGAAAGCCCTCTCCCGGCCCCATACGCCCGTTGCAACACCCGGTCAGGCCCTCGGTAGTGTAGACGCCCACCCCGCCCAAAGAAAACGCCTGACGGCCCTCTACGGCGGCCCAGGCACGGAAACAAAAAAACAGCCCCCTCACAGGAAGAAAATCCTGCGAGGGGGCTGTTGTTCTGCGTTATGTTCTCTTGGCATAGTCCAGGCTGATCCAGCCCGCACCGCTCTTGAGCTTGCCCCACCGGGACGCGCCTTTCCCTTCCGATTCCTCCACGATGGTATAGACACCGGGCTTGATATAGCCGGCGCTCGCATAGCCCGTCCCGGGGCCTTTGCGGATATTCAGATCGGAAATCGTGACGCGCACGGTGTACGGGGAAAAGGCAGCTGCGGGGGGCGTGACCTGGGGAGGCGCAGCCGCGCCGCCCATGGCCGCCTTGATGTCCTTGCGGAAGCCGTCCATGGTCAGGCCGAACTTTGACCACAGATGGTCGGGATCCCCGTGGTTGGAGGCGATGCCCCGGGCGCAGCCCTCCTTGTGGGAGATGACCACCCCATCCGCCAGGGGATCGAGGCCGTACTGTTTACATAGCATGGCAAACAGCTCTACGGCGCTCTGATAGGTGCGCATGACTGTCGCCTTGGTCTTGGCCGGGTTGTTATCCGTGAAGCTGGCCCCGCCGGTATACTTGATGGTGCCCGGCTCGCACATCTCCACGCCGATGTGCGTATTGTTGGCGCTGCCCTTCTTCCCGCTGCCGGCGTGCCAGCCCCGACGATCCCAGGGGAGCGTCTGGTGGACGGTTCCATCGTTGCCGTCGATGAAGCCGTGGACACAGGCCCGGTTATAGCTGGCCTTGTTCCAGTTGCGGACGAACACGGCGGCGGCGGGCTGGGAGCACCCCACGCTATGGATCATCAGGCCCTTGACCGTGATTTTCCGTCCGCAGGTGTAGCACGGATTCTGGGTCAGAATACTCTCGACGAGCTTCATGCCTCAGCGCCCCCCTCCACCAGCTGCTGGACAGCCTTATTGTTTTGCAGCATCTCCCGCATCTCGTCCAGCGCGTCATCCACCATATCGCTGAACAGCTCAAAAGAGACGATCTTGGCCAGCCAGGGGAACCGGGTCACAAACAGGTCATAGACCTGCCGGAGCTTCAGTTTGCCGGTACCGCCGCCCAGCTCCTTCTCGGCCTCGGTGACGGCCCACAGCAACCACTCACGCACCTTAGCCAACTGGGCATCGCTGGGCAGACCGAAATAGCGATAGATGGCCACACCCGCCACCACCAGGGCGGCGATGGCGGCCACGATGATATACCAATAGAGGAGGCGGGCTTTTTTTGACAGTTCAAAGGGGCGGGGAATATAAAAAGACACGGCAATACCTCCTCAACGGTTGCCGTATCTTTCAAATGGAAAGAGCCGATAACCGCATTTTAGTCTGCGTGTTATCGGCCCTGCGTCTATGCGTCTGGCTCTTTGATAACGGTTATTTGTAGATTTTTTGCACTAACTAAAGTTTCCTTTTTGCACTTTGGGCAGTAAAGGGGATAGTTTTTCAAAACACTGTCTTTTCTTATTTTATCACGTGTTTTGCTGCCGCAAATAGGGCAATATATCCATTCGCTTCTTTTGTTATGTAATAGATTTCCCAAGTTCATAAGCGGCAGATACTTCGGGTTTTCCCTCAATATCTCCTATGTCTCCGTTTCCTCCGGCAAGAACATGGCCGAGATTATCCCACTTCAAATGCTCCATCAAGTGATTATAGTAAAGAAGAACATCATCAAAGCCGCAGCCCTCCGCAGCCATCAGCAGAGCAGAAGCCCTGCTGTGTCCCCGCAGAAGATTGCCATCCCCCTCTTCCAAAGCAAACAGGCGGTCAACAGCAGTTCTGATTTGACCGCTCATGTTCCAGTAATAGAGCGGACTTGCCAGCACGATCACATCGCACTCCCGCACCGCCGGATAAATTTTGTCCATGTCATCCCGCTGGACACAGGGACACTCTCTGCTGCTATGTCCTCCAAAGCAACCTTTGCAGCCGTGGATGCTCATGCCATCCAGGAAAAATTCTGTTACAGTATGGCCGACGCTCTCCGCGCCATTGGTAAACGCTTTAACCAGTGCGGAGGTGTTTCCGTTTCTGCGGGGACTGCCATTGAGAATGACAATTTTCTTGGGCATGGTGTTTTTCCTCCTTAAAACTTCTCTGCCAGAGCCGCCGCCTGTTTACAGCCGTCTGTCTTAGCAATATCACCGACATTCAGCACGCCCGGAACCAGAACCTCGCCCACCATCTTCCACTTCATCAGTGCGGCAGAGCGTTCTATGGGGACGCGCACACCGTCAAAGACGGACATATCATCTTCTTCACAGCAAGCAATTACAGCACACTCCTTGCCCGCAATATCCTTGCCGCCCACCACAAAAGAGAACAGGCGGTCAATGACGCCCTTAATCTGTGCGGGGATGGAATACCAGTAGACGGGCATAGAAAAAACCACTGCGTCAGCCTCCAGGATAGCGGGGGCAATCGTGTTAAAGTCGTCATCAAAGGAGCAGGCTTTTCCAGTCTTAAAGCAGGTTTCGCAAGCCCGACAGCCGCCCACATTTTTCAGCGCGGCATCAAAGCGGGTAACAGTATGGCCTTTCGCCTCTACCGCCTGGATGAACGCCTCCGTCATGGCAAAGCTGTTGCCCTTCTTACGAGGACTGCCAGTAATAACAACAATTTTTTTGCTCATGTAAAATACCTCCTGATTTTGTGGGCTTGACTTTACCCACACCTGATAGTATTATTGTAGCAAGAATTAAACTAAAATCAAGTACGCACATATAAGTGCGATACTTACCTGGAGGAAAGCGTACTATGGGCGAACGCTGCATTTCAAAAGAGTGTCTTAACGATACGGGTTTTAGCTATACCCTGTCTTTAATCAATGGCAAATACAAAATGACAATCCTTTATACCTTGATGGAATTTAAGGTCGTGCGGTTTAACGAAATGAAAAAATATATTGGGGAAATTTCCTATAAGACGCTGAGTTCCACACTGAAAGAGTTAGAAAATGACCAATTGGTACATAGGGAGGAATACCCGCAAATCCCGCCCAAAGTTGAGTACAGTTTAACGGAGCGGGGAAAATCCTTGATGCCTATTTTGGATGGTATGTGCGAATGGGGCGAAAAAAACAGACTTCCGACTGCATAATTAGCAGGACAAGTGTATCGCACTTGCAATTTTTGCTTCGCCCAAATGCTTGTTGAGGCGCCCCCAAACCCGCCTGGGACTTCTGGGCACGGTGGGTCTGTTGACAAAGTCGGTTTCAAAATTGGCGCCTTTTTATAAAGTTTTGAAAACCAAGCATTCCCATCTCTTTGGCCGCATCGCTGCCGCTCCTGCCGGGTTCTTCTTCAACTCTTGATTCGCATCATTAATATGGTGAGCATCAGGACTGCGTACAGCATCGGGGCGCCCAGCCGGAGCTTGAGTGCCAAGCGGAACAAAATGGGCGGCAGAAACAGCCCTGCACCTGAAATCATACGCATCATTGCCACAGCCTCCTCTGAGCAGCTTATGGCATCTTACCATAGGCAGACGGACCCTGCAGCGGTCTGTCTGCCGATTCTTTCATCTATTGGCCGTTTTGCCCCTGCGCATTTCGATATTCCGTCACAATATCTTCCAGTGTACAGGATTCCAAACTCTTTTTCACATCCGCCTGAAGCTTTCCATAAGGAACCGCCAGGACAGTACGGATCCTTCGGCCGATGGGACACAGCGCCGAGGGCAGCGGATGGATGCCCACCAAGTCGTCCAGACATCCCGGATCGACAGCTTCGCAGATCTCATACAGCGTGATCCCCTCCGGTGACCGACACAATCTCGTACCGCCTTTTCCCCCTGCGACTTCTACGATCCCAGCCTTTTTCAAAGCACTTATCAGATTGCGGATCACCACCGGATTGCAGCCAGTGGACAGCGCCAGTATTCCGCTGGTCACCCGCTGCGTTTCGCCGTATTCGTGTAAAAAAAGCAGGCAGTGAACGGCAACCGAACATTTTGTGTTGATTCGCATGATCGATCCCCCTTGCGTGCACAAGCATAATAGCACAAAAAATTCCTGCTGTAAATATTGACTTTACAGCAGATGAGCAGTATAGTAGAAGCTGTAATTTCAAACATTACAGGAGGAAGGGCCTTTATGAATTGCGTACAGCTCATTTTTAGCCCTACTGGGGGAACCATGCGGGCTGCAAAAGCGATCACCGACCCGTGGGAGCCAGGGGTAGAAACCATAGACCTGACAGACCCGGCGCTGACTGATCGTGCTTTCCAAAAGGAGGACTTGGTATTGATCGCTGTCCCCTCTTATGGTGGACGGGTACCGGAGCTTGCGGCCCAGCGGTTGACGAAGATGCTGGGGAACAGCGCCCGCTGCGTCCTGTGCTGTGTTTACGGCAACCGGGCCTATGAGGATACCCTTGTGGAAATGCAGGATATTGCGGAAAAGCAGGGGTTTCGGGTCTTTGCCGCTGTCGCTGCCATAGCCGAGCATTCCATCATGCACCAATATGCCGCCGGCCGGCCTGATACAAAAGACACGGAAACGCTTCGGAACTTTTCCCGCACGATCTGGGAGAAATTTAATAGCAGCCAGGAGGAATCATCCCCAGCGGTTCCAGGTAACCGCCCCTATAAAAAGGCGGGCGGAGCAGGTTTGCTTCCCAAGGCTGGAAAAGAATGTATCCGGTGCGGAGTATGCGCCGCCCAATGTCCAGCCCAGGCAATCAGCCGGGATGACCCGCAAAAAACTGACGGGAAAAAATGTGTTTCTTGTATGCGCTGTGTTGTGCAATGTCCCCATGGAGCGCGGAAGGTCAACGGCGCCATGGTTTCGGTAGCGGCGGTAGCGATCAAAAAAGCGTGTTCCGTCAGAAAAGAATGCGAATTGTACATCTAAATTTTTAACCGGCAGGCCAAGGAGGTCTGCCGGTTTTATTTCCACTTGGAGGTGATACCCATGGTGAACCGCCCCCTGTCAAGTAAACAAAAGATTCAGTTTCTCCCGGATCTCTTCTATTGTGATGTCCGGACTCTTATCCATACAGTGCTGGATATTTTCTTTGTCCTCCGCTGTCAGGACCGGTTTCCGGCCTCGCTGGCTGGTCCGCAGAGCAACACTGCC
>OFGG01000968.1_pt1 | contig 21051 bp, 18 predicted proteins | sample 1521701 | NCBI WGS metagenome assembly OFGG01 (sample SAMEA3504081, study PRJEB24116) | mouse gut metagenome | biome: mouse gut; feature: mouse-associated habitat; material: faeces | place: Denmark | collected 2011
CGAAACGGAGGATGGCCCTCGGAGACAAGGCCGGACAAACGAACAGGCATCCGCGCGAACACGGAGACGCATGATGCGGGCATCGGGAATGTGGCGGCTGCGTATCGGGCGTGGAGCGGAGCTGTATCCGGCGTGTCGCTGGTGGGTATGGCGCGGACACGGGATAAGCATCCGGCTCATGGGGAGACGGTATGCGGCAAATGACTGTGCGCCATGCAAAGGCCGCTCAATCAGTATCCGGCGCATACTATGGTCAGTATGATGCACATGACGACGCGGGCATCTGAACGCCGAGCGGAAGGCAACATCATATGTATTGGGAAAACGCAATGAAGCGTAAGCCGGGACAAGCTTGTGTGCATCGTGCCCGTCGCGTGCCGGTATGCGGGAAAGCTGTGAGAGGCGAGAAACGCTTTTTTGTGTCGTTGCCTTTGTGCTTTCGGTTTGCGGACTTCCTTTGACCGAGCCCCCGCCGGAGGCTTCCTCGTCCGTCGCCCGCGAGTGTATGAGGCCGGAAGCCAGGGCATGAACGTCAAGGCCCGCGAAGCGGCCCGACAGGGCATGGCCTTGACCGAATGCCCGCTTCCGGCACCCATGCGGGTGTGACGGACGAAGAGCCGGGGAAAAAACGGGGTTCATTTTTCCTCCGCTTCGGCAGTGAGCTTTTCCAGAAGCGCGACAATATCCGATGCCCTCCACGCCGTTGTGCGCGGGCCGAGTTTGACGGGTTTCGGATAACGACCGCTCTTGCAGCCCGCCCACCACGCGCTGCGGCTGACGGGAATGAGCGCGAGTACCTGCGGCAGGCGAAGCAGAGCGTTACTGGATATATTTTGCATGGAGTTCCTCCTGTCTGGTTATGTTCGGCACAGTATATCATGGCTTTTCCTGCTCTTTTTATTTTGAGGTTCCCGCATACAACAGGATAAATCCAATATTGTCCTGTGAGATGCCGTTTGTGTTCAAAAAAAATTCAAAATACCACTTGACATGTTTTTGTGTTTAAAGATGTATTCCTGTAACTTGTTGAAATTGCATAACTCTAATAGCATATAAAATTAATGTTTTCACTGGGCTATATTAGACGTATTTGTTTTTTGCAGGCCCAAGAAACCACTACCGCATTTCACTGTCCTTCTGTGTCTCTTTGCGTAAGCTGTCCAGATAGTCGGCCCATGCCTGCATCATGTGGTGCCGCTGGGGAAGATACTGGGCATGATTGTACGCGATACGGGACGTGTCCTTTTCCTTGTGAGCCAGTTGCCGTTCAATCCAGTCCGGGTCAAAGCCCTGTTCATTGAGCAGGGTTGAGGCCATAGACCGGAAGCCATGAATGCACATATCCTCCTTGCCGTATCCCAAGGCACGCAATGCCTGTAACGGTGTGGAATAGTGAATGGGCTTTCTCACGCTGTTCCGTGAGGGGAAAAGATACGTTCCACCTCCGGTGACAGCATGAAGCTCCTTGAGAATGGCAACAGCCTGCGATGACAGCGGAACAATATGCGGTTTTCGCATTTTCATGCGCTCGTCGGGTATGTGCCATTCCCGTGTTTCCAGATCGAACTCGCTCCATTCGGCGCGGGCAAGCTCGGCGGAGCGGACAAAGAGCAGGGGAAAAAGACGTAGCGCGCACTTCACCTGAAAATGTCCAGGATAGTTGTCCAGTCTGTTCAGAAGAACGCCGATTTTTTCAGCGGAAACGATGGTGGCTCTGTGCTTGCCGCGATGCGGGCGTATGGCTCCGCGAAGGTCAACGGCAATGTTGCGCGTCACTCTGCCTGTGGCAATGGCGTAGCGGAAAACCATGCCGCAATACTGGATGATTCTGTGGGCGATAAGCTCCTTTCCCTTTCTTTCAAGCGGCTTGAGTATCAGCAGCAGGTCTTGCGCCGTGACCTCGGAAATGGGCTTCCGTTTCAAAGTGGGGAAAAGATGGAGTTCGAACGTGGACAGTTTCCGCTTTCTGTCTTTTGGGGAATTGTGGATTGTCTGCGTTTCATGCCATTCACGGACAACATGCTCGAAGGTATTGGCTTCCGCGAGGAGGGCGGCGTTTTTCATATCCTTCTTGCGTTTGCCCGGATCAATGCCGTCGGCAAGCAGCTTTTTTGCCTCATTCCGTTTTGTCCGGGCATCCTTCAGGGAGACAATCGGATATTCCCCGAAACTGAGCAGCTTTTCCTTGTCGTTGAAGCGGTATGCCATGCGCCAGAGTTTTGAGCCTGTCTTGGCGACATAAAGGTACAGGCCGCCGCCGTCCGCGTATTTTTTCGCTTTTTCAGCGGGCTTCAGATTTCTGATTTGTGTGTCGGTCAGCATGACGTACCTCTCTGGCTGGATGTATCCCGCAACGCCTTGTCTCGTAGGAGAAAAAGATACCTGGCCCATTCCCGCATCATGGTTTTTCTTTCCGGCAGATACTGCCACGGGTCAAAGCGTGTGCGACCGGAGTGCGCCAACTGCATGTCGATGATGTTCTGTTCGTACCCAAGGTCGGGCAGCAGTTTGGCGGCAAGGGAGCGGATTCCGTCAAAGGACAGTTTTACGCCGTCATATCCGCGCCTGCGCAGGGAAACGGTGATGGTGGATATGTCGATGGGGCGTTCAGGAGAACGGACGCCGGGGAACAGCAGGGTTCCATGACCAGAGTATTCCTTCAGTTCCCTGAGAATTTTTACTGCCTGCGGCGCGAGAGGTACAATATGCTCATATTTCGTCGCCATGCGTTGCGCGGGGATAACCCAGAGTCTGCGGGAGAAATCAAATTCGTTCCATTCGGCACAGCGCAATTCACCGGAACGGACGAACAGCAGGGGAACCAGTCGCAGGGCGCACCGCACAGGGAAATAGCCGTCATGCCGCTCAAGGTTCAGCATAATCTGACCGAGCTTTCCGGCGTCGAGCGCGGCGGCTCTGTGTCCTGTCTGTCTGGAACGCAGCGACGCGGGCAGTTCTTCCGTAGCGTCCCGCGCAGCGTTGCCGGTGGCGACGGCATAGCGGCATATCTGGCCGCAGACATCCGTCAGTCTGCGGCCTCCGCGCAATTTCCCGGATTGCCGCAACGGCTCAATGGCGCTCATAATGTCCTCGGCGGTAACATCCGTCATGGCCTTGCCGCCGAAGACGGGAAAGAAATATTCCGTCATTCCCCGCATCATGAAGGCGCGATAGCGGCTTCTACAGTGAAGGGTTTCCCGCTCGTACCATTCCGTAGCCACGGCTTGAAAGGTGGCCGTGCCGGTCGATGCCCGCATTGCCTTCCTGTGTTCCGCCGGATCAATGCCATTTTTGAGCAGCGCCTTGGCCTCATCCCGGCGTTGCCGCGCGGCACGGAGCGACACCTTGGGATATTCACCGAAGGAAAGGAGCTTTGCCTTTCGGTCAAAGCGGTATGCCAGCCGCCAGAGCTTTTTGCCGCTGGCCGGAATGAACAGAAACAGCCCGCCGCCGTCCGCATATTTTTTCGGTTTGTCGGCGGCTTTCAAGCCTTGAATAAAACGATCATCCAGCATGGTTTTCTCCGTGTCAGGGATACCCGTAAATCCCCATGAATCCTATGACATCTGATACCCACAAACAAAAAATACTTATAGTATTTTCAGTAGATTATATGAAAGTATTTCAGAATGCCGATTTGTATGGATACCCTGAATAATACCCGGAAAACAGCGGGATGCAAGGCGCTTTTCCTGGACTTCTCTGGATAAATGATTTCAGATAATATATTGAAATATAAGATATTATAGATACAAACAGGTCTATTTGGACGTAAAATGAGAGTTTGTAGTTCACCCCCGTAGCGTCAAGCTCCCAGCCATTGGTCACTTGCCCGAATGTTGAAGCCCATGCGTCGAAAAATTCAATATCCTTGCTTTTCAGTTCCTCATACTGCATATAGCGTTGCAGGGTATAGACTTCAGCGATGGTGTTGCTGATGGGCGTCCCGGTCATGAAGTACACGCCACGGCCATTGTTCTTGCGTTGCAGATAGCGGCACTTGATAAACAGGTCGAGCGCCTTGGCGGAGCCGGTGATGTTCCCCAGGCCAGAGACGTTCATCGTGGTCTGAAAGGCGAGATTCTTGAACTCGTGGCTTTCATCCACAAAGAGCGCATCCACGCCCAAGTCCGAAAAGTCCACGTTTTCATCTTTCTTGCCAGCCGAGGCCACCAGTTCCTGATAGCGGTTTTCCATCCTCTCCCGCTGCTTTTCCAGTTGCTTGATGGTGGCTCGCCCTCCTGCCGCCTCTTTTGAAGCGTCAATGGCGTTGATCACCATATCAATCTGTTCCTGAAGAATTTCTTTTTGCACCTCATGTGGCATATCAATCTTGCGAAAGGAAGAGTGCGCCACAATGACGGCATCCCAATCGCCGGTGGCGATTTTGGCAAAGAGCCGCTGCCTGTTCTGTTTGGTAAAATCCGTTTTATCCGCTACAAGAATATTGGCGTCAGGGTACAATTTATAGAATTCATCACGCCATTGGTGCAGCAGATGATTCGGTACAACAATCATGGGCTTGGAAATAAAGCCCATGCGCTTTGATTCCATGACGGTAGCCACGCAGGCCAGCGTCTTGCCCGCGCCAACAACGTGGTCGAACAGACAGGTTCCTTCCTGAATGGCTCGCCATACGGCATTTTTCTGGTGCGGACGCAGTTTGACAGCTTCGGATGCGTTGACAAGTTCAAGATGCGAGCCGTCATACTGCGGCGGAACATTGGTGTTGAACCGCTCGTTGTAGAGATTTGTAAGCATGTCGCGCCGTTCATCGTCCGTCCACACCCAATCCAGAAACGCCTGTTTGATTTCTTCGGCCTTCTGCATGGCGGTGGCTGTCAGTTCCTGGTCAATGACCATGATGGGTTTTCCGTTCTCATCATGCTGGCCGCTGTCTTTTTCCACCTTGATAGGACGATTGATGAGCAGGGATTCAAGAATTTTTTCCGCCGGATATTCGGGAATGCCCCATACACTGTCATTTATGGCCATATCCCAGATGCTCACTTTCGCAAGCCAGCGTCCGAGCGTGGGCAGATAGCTTATCTCCTGCGTTCCCTTGCCGCCGTGCAGGTGCTCCACAAAGTCCGAGATGACCTGCGTCGGAATCCATGCCGAGCCGAATTTGATGCCGATGTCCACGGCCTCGATGTCCGGCGGCATGACGGCGGCCAGAGCTTCCACATTGGGAGCGAAACGCGGATCGGATTCCGTTGCGGCCTGCGCCCGATGCAGTTTGGCCCGCACATTGCCGGTCAGGTATCTGTCGCGGATTTCCCATTCCTCAGTGGCGGGATTCAGGAAAATCTGCCCCTGGGCGCGCAATTCCGCCTGGATGTCCTCCGCAGGACGACGCAGAAGCTGCGCCATGCGGCTGAAATCCACCCTGCCGTTTTCCCGCAGGGCAATGAGCAGGGCATCTCTGGCGTTTTCCGCCGTTTCCGCCACCTGTGCGGGCTTGAGTACCCGCTGTCGGAAAATGGCGGCCTTTTTGGCCGAGGCGGGACGGGCGGTTCCGCCATGCTTGCGGGCCGTTTCCGGCGACAGACCCTTGTCGTAGTCGGCTTCCAGCGATTCCAGCAGGGAATGCTCCGGGTCATCCCGCATCAGACCGCGATTGGTCTGGGAATTGAGGTGGCCGTACTTTTTGATGAAAGCGTCATACTGACTGTTGAGGTGGATGCGTAACGAGGTCATCCGGCTTTCATCACCATCGCTCTTTTCCTCGTTGAGCAATTCGCGCAACGTGTCCCGGATTTGAATCATGCCCGCCAGACGCAAGCGGGCAGTTTCGTTTTTGACCGGCAGAAGATCGTAATCGTTTTCACCAAAGGCGGAAGCTACCTTGAAGGCAATCTTGCGGCTCTGCGGCTCCACGCACAACGCGCCGGTCTTCAGCGCCTGAAAATACGGACTGCGGATGAAGTCGGCGTTGCGTACCCTGACTTCCGCATTGAGCGGGTTTTCATTGCGCGGCACGAAGCAGTCCGCCGGAAGCGCCTCAAGGCGCTTGACGATTTCCGGGCCGAATTCCACCGGTGTGGTGGTGATGCAGAACAGTTCCTTCTCATACCTGCCGCTGTCAAAGACCATCCTGCCGATGATTTGGTCAGGGTTCTGGAGAAAGTAGTTGTTGATGACGGCCTGGCGTGAACCGCCGTGTTTGAGGTCGTCCACAAAGGCCGTCCCCGTTGTGACCCAATCCCTGCTTCGCTTGTTTTCGCCGTTATGCCGCTGGAAAAACACGATGTCGGTCGTGACATCCGTGAGCGCGTTCTGACGGAAGGCTGTATGCGGCAGGCGGATAGCGCCGAGAAGGTCGGCCTGGCCCGCGATATGCTCACGGGCCGAGGGGTCAGCGGCATCCAGAAAGAAACGGCTGACCACAAAGGCCGCGACGCCGCCTTCCCGCAACAGGCTGATGGACTTGGCGAGGAAATAGTTGTGGACAGAGAATTTCCGCAGTTCGGGAAAGTCCGGGTCATACAATGATTGATTGCCGAAGGGCGGATTGCCGACAATCACATCAGCATAGCCTGAAGCGATATTGGTATGCTGAAATCCGTTATTGATATGTCGAGCTTTGGGGTAGAGAAATTTTGCTATGGCCGCTGTTGTGGGATCAAGTTCAACGGCAAGAAAGTTCGCATTGAACTGTTCGGGGCAGAGGCCAATGAAATTGCCGATGCCCGCCGAAGGCTCCAGAATGCGGAGCGGTTCGCCTGTGCCGAGGCCAAGGCGGGAAAGCCCCTGGTACATGCTCCGGATGATGGCTTCCGAAGTGTAGTGGGCATCCTGCGTGGAACGGCGGGCGGCGGCGTAGATATCCGGCGCAAGCAGACCCTGCATTTCCCGGTATTCGGCGGCCCACTGTTCGTTTTTGGGGTCAAAGACCTGCGGCAGGCCACCCCAGCCCACATAGCGAACAAGGATTTTCTGTTCTTCCGGGGTGGCCGCCTTCGCGCCGCTGGCCTGAAGCTGTTGCAGGAGGCGTATGGCGGCGACGTTATCCGCATATTTTGTTTTCGCGCCCCCAACGCCCAGCCGGTCTTCGGGACTTATTCGGTAATTCTCAGGCTCATGTCGATGCCCATGCTCTGCAATATCTCGGAGTCCGACATCCCCCGCAGGCTCGCCTGCCGCGCTGTCTCGCTGCTCAACGCCCGCGCTTCCGTCTGCTGCTGACCGTACAGCTTCAGCATGAACTCGGTGTCCCCCTGCGTCTCCAGCTTCTTCAACTCTTCGGGGCTGTTCAGCGCCCAGCGATCCAAGATCGAGTAGCCCCGGAGCGTGTAGCCCCCGCTGCGCACGTCGTTGATGGTTTCGGGCTTGAGAACCTTTCTTGCGATTTCCAGCGGACAGGTTTGTCTGTCGAGCATGTTGCGCCTCCCAGGGAAGGGTATGAGTGAAATGGTGGATTTCCTGTACGGTCAGATATTCGTCGGCTCCGGCCTCAAACAGCTTTTCGGGAGTCCGTTTGTCGCCGTCCATGACCTGCATGATTGCAGGATCGCGGCTGTACATGCGCGAGCCGTCGCGCATTTCATACACGGAATCACCGTTGCCGTTGAGGCCGAGGAGCGTTCTTTCCGACTTGTCGTTTGTCGGAAAGGAAAACTCCTGATGCTGTTCCGGCTCCGAAGGAACCGCTTGTTCTTCCGTTGCAGGGGGGACGACTTCGGGGAGACCTTCCTCCCGCATGTCGTCCTGAATGTTTTCCGCCCGTATTTCCTCGATCTGGTTCGCCATTACGTCGAACAGCGACAACTGGCGAGGATCGTTTGTCTGCTTGCGCCGTCTGGCCATGCGTTCCCATCCTTATATCAAAAGACAGGCAGGCGGCGCGAAGGCGGGCTACCCGTCATTGTGTTCCGTTTGGGCGAGTTTCAGTTTTTCGGCGTTATCAATGACCATTCGCCCGTCATGTTCATAGAAGACAACCTTGTCCCCTTCCTTGACGCCGAGCTTTTGCCGGACTTCGCGGGGGAGCGTGAGTTGGCAGCGCGAGGTGAGCTTGGCCAGTTCCATGCCTGTTCTCCTTGTTTCTTATTTTCAAGTGTTGTCTTGAAAGTAAGATAAAAGAGCTTCGGCAAAAGGTCAAGCAGCTTTTCTTCTCCGACAGCAAAAACACCGCATCCGGCATATCGAATGAAGATTTCCTGTCGCCGGTCGCTTTTCAAAGAGAGCCACGGCGCTTGGAAACGGCGCGGGAAAACTGGCTCCTTCAAAACGGATTCGCCCGCGCAGGTAGTGGATTTCGGTCGCGTGGCAGAGAACGTATTGATGCCACCACTTCGTATCCGTCCGGGCGGGAAGCAGGCAGATTATTCTGCGGGCGCGTTCTTCCCGGACTTCGGTCACGGCCTTGTGCATCCAGTGGGGCAGCGCGCGCCCGTAGGGAGGATTCATCCAGCAGACGCCGTGCCAGACCTGGCTCAATCCGTCATCTTCCGGGGAGAAAAATTTCCCGCACTTGGCGTTCCGCGCCGTGGCGCACACGTCCAGTTCACACGGCCCGAATCTGGCATCCAGTTCCCGGAACAGCGGCCAGGGAGTCGCCCAATCATGCTTTTTGCTCGAAAAATGCACGTTCATGCGTTTTCTCCTCAAAGAAGCGACTCATCCAGCAGGCAGTGCGAGTTGATTTCCGCCACGCGCTCCTGAGCGTCCATATCTCCGGCGCGAGCCTGGCGGGCCAGTTCCAGGGCCGTGGACAGTTCTCCGGCCTTGAAATCGCAGGCCGGAAAACGGATGCCGCCCAGAATCCATGTGGGCGTGGACGTGATGCGCGATTGCGCGGCGACAATATCCGCGCTCACCAGAGGCGCGACAGCTTGCAGGGCGTCCGCAAAAGCTTCCGGCGCAATGGCGGCTTCCTGTAGGGCGGTTTGCAATGCTGCTTCATACGGAACCGGAATGCCGAGCGTGGTCTTTGGCAAGACTGCATCCCAAAAACGATGGGCCGCATTGGCGGAAATGCCGCGCAATGCCTCATAGGCCAGAGCTTTTTTCAGAGATTCGCCGTATTCATCCGAGGGAATATGCCGCACGACGATGCACAGATCGGGATTATCACGCTGCGCCTGAAGCGGTTCCTGGATGCCGCAGTAGGGACATTCGAGATTCGACCAGAGTTCCGCAATATCGCCGTGGAAACCATCCACCGGCCTGCCGTCCAGGCAGGTTCTGCCGGAAAGCGTCTCCAGAGGCGTGTAGGGTTGAGACAGGTCTTTGGCGATCTCGGTTTTTGCGCCAGCTTGCACGGCCAGCCGGTCAGACATGGGCGTTCCGGCGTGAGCAAGATTGGTGCAGAACATATTGAAAAATAACGACAAAGCAATGAGTATGGTTTTCATGGCAAATCCTGTGGATGAAGATTAGGTATTGACAATGGCCTAAATAGTCGTATCCTATTTCCAATTACTGCCCATCGCTGATCCCCAGGTATAGCTGGAATCGGATTGGCGATAGATGAACACTTTTAAGGAGGAATTTATTCCTCCTTTTCTTTTGGAGTGCGCATGTCCGAGTCCACAGAGTTGCAGGAAGCAAAACCACGAGGCATGATCTTTGTGGACTTCTGGAATTACGACTTGACCATGAAAGAGCTTGAACCAGGTTTTCTGACAAACTGGTTCAAGCTGCCTTCCATTATTATTCAGGAAATTTCTCTTTTGCTCGGTGAAGCCGTCCAATATGAACGGTGCTTTATTTTCGGTTCTTACGACCCCTCCTCGCCCGGCGATGCAAGGCTTCGCTCCTGGGCAACGACTGTTCTTTCCAAAGTGCCTGGTGTCGAAGTGAGCTTTGTGCCTCGGCAGAAGCGCAAAAAAGGACCTCGCTGTACAGGTGCTGGACACCATGAAATAACAGAGTGCCCCTTTTGCAATGCTTCTATGCTTGGTACGCAGGAAAAAGGCGTTGATACGCAGATTGCGACTGAAATGCTTGATATGGCGTACTCCAATCGTTGCGATGTCATTGCCCTTGTTTCGGCTGACAGGGATTTCATTCCGGCTGTGGAAAAACTTCTGGGGCGTAATATCAAAGTCATTCATGCGTTTTTTCCCAATCATGGTCATGAATTGGCCGCAAAGAGTTGGGCCAGCTTTGATCTGTTCAAGGCGCGGGAGCAATTTCGCCGTTGAATTTTGAATCAACACATTTGATGCGCTATGCGGCAAGGTCATTGCTCTTGTTCTCCTGTATCAGTTGCAGAAACTGCGGCACACGCAGTTGCGCCTTTTTGAGTGAGGGATTGGCGTAGAACATATCGCCCCGGACGATCTGGCCGGAAAAGACAAAGTGGGCTTCGCCCTCTATCTGTTCCTGCAAGTCGCGCAGGACAACGCGGTCTTCCTGTTCCACAGTTGTGGAATTGGCGTCACGATAGTCAGCACTGATCTGCTCATTGACGTTGAATCCTGTCGTTCTGAGGACGGTGCTTTGCCCAGCCTGCCCGCGTATCAGTTCCCATGTCTTTTCCGCGTCCTGCATCTTCATGAGCATCAAGTTTTTCATATTTTTATAAATAAAAACAATAGAATAAATTAGCATTGCGATAAATTCACCCCTAAAATCAACCCCTATTTTTTCTGGATGGGAAAGGATTTTTCTGGCCCTTGCGGGACATCCCTCTGTCTTTCCTTCCGGCCCATCAAACCACAGCACATTGCCGAAAGCGGCGGCGTGATCAAGGCCAAGCCCTTCGGGCGCTTCGCGGCCTTGACCACGCCGCCTTTCTTTCGGCTGGTCATGTTTGTGGCTGATGGGCGGGAATGCCTCCGGCGGGGCTTCCGGGCAGGAATACATGGCAAAAGCAGAAAGGCAGAAAGACAATTCACTCAACGCCGGAATACACCTCAAATATCCTGTCCCGAATTGCCGCTTGCTGATCCGCGCCAAGAAGCAGCCTGGCATTCTGCCATGACGTTTTGCCCGTCCGTGTTTTTCGGGTTACAAGATAAAACAGACTGCCCTCTATGCCGGATTGACTGAAGTCAAATTCCTTGTCTTTTGGCGTGTAGCGACGGGAATGACAATCATCATGGGCGTACAGCACAAACTTTTCGCCCGTGGATATGTCCCGGAAGTAGCACCCAAGACAGGGCGTTTTTCCCCATATCTTGAAATCCAGAATGGCCTCCATGCACGAAGCCTCAACCACTGACTTGTATTCATAAGGGCGCAAGCCACTTCTGATTGCGCTTGTAAAGCTCAAGCCCCGAATCTCTTTTTGCGGCATGGGGAAAAGCGTCAGTTGCACAGGGACGGAATTTTTCATCACAAATCCTCCTCTTTCCGCGCGGGTGAGGAGCTTGTGGCGGGCTGTGCGGGTTTTTCGTCAGGCAGAGAAAGAATCCCCCCAGATTCGCCGCCATTATCGGAAAGCCCCGCCTGGCTGTTTTCTTCCGGCGCGTTCAGTAACGCCTTGAGACGGTCAAGCGAGATTGCAAGCCCGGCCTCCGCCAGCACCTCCCGAATTTGCCGTATGCTGTACCCCTTTTGAGCGGCCTTGAGGACATCGGCAGAGAGTATGCCGACAGTTTCCGCTCGCGTGTGTCCCTGATTTTGCGCCGCCAGACTGCGGAGCTTTTTGCGGGCTGTCTCTATTTGCGCGTCAGTATAGCGTATTGGTTTTGCCATTGGCGTTTATCCTTTTTGAGCGTGGATTGACAAAATGGAGAATTGCTTTTCAGTAGCACAATTTTGAAATTTTATTCAACAACACTTCGTGAACTGTATTGGACAACATGAAACTACAGTATTGAAATTAGACGTGTATGGACAATGAATAAATTTTTATCATGCAAAACAAGAATCATGATCGTTCATGCAAAATAGTATAATACAGTCCATTTGCTTTTTTCGCTGGATATAAATCCATTTTTGAGCGTATGCTGAAGCCAATCAGCAAAGCGAGGAGAGTAAAGGCAATGGAAAAATCAATCGGCGGTATTTTGTTCCTCGTTGGCGGTTTGTATTTACAAGTTGGTAGCCGTCTGACGCCAGCTACAAACTTGCCAAAGGCTCCGCCTCTGGACTCCGGCAAGTGTTCGGCGCTTCGCTTCTCACACTTTCAAAAGGCAGAAAGGCAATGAAGGCAAAAGGCAGCAGGGAAATTCGGTATCCGTACCGGCATACCGTGCGTTTTTCGGAAGCGGAGGAGGCCGGCTTGCGGGAGCAGGCCACCAGCGCGGGCTTGACCCTGTCCGCGTATTTGCGGCGGAGGCGGTTTGGCGGGCGGCCCATTATGGCCAGAACCGACGATCAGACAACAAGAGAGCTGAGGCGGATTGGCGGTTTGCTCAAGCACAATTTCGAGACTGTGCGAGCCACTGGACGGCGTGAAGACCTTGAAGAAATGAACCGTACCCTTTGGGCATTGAGACAGGCAATAGAAGCCCTCATCCACACAGCATGATTCTGAAGAAACTCAGGCGCACCAATTTTCGCAAGACCAAGGCCGCCATGATAGGCGGGCTTGTGGACTACATTCTTGCCGAAAAGGACGAAGAGGGAAGCCAGAAGCTGCTTTACTCCCACGCTCTCAACTTCCTGACCGACAAGCCGGAATCCCGGAAATGGGAGATGATTTCTCTTGCCGAGGAGTCCGTTCAGAGCAAAATGCCCGTTGCCCATTGGGTCATGAGCTGGCCGGAAGATGAACTCCCAAGCCGGGAACAGGTCATTGAGGCAACGCGGATTTTCCTTGAGCGCATGGGGCTTGTCGAACACCAGACAATCATTGCGGCGCACCAGAATACGGGAAATTTTCACGTCCATATCGCCGTCAACCGTACACATCCCGTAACGATGAAAGTTATCCAGCCCCACCGGGGGTTTGACATCAACGCCGCCCACAGAATTGTCGCCGAAATTTCCGCGAAACAGGGCTGGGCCACAAATCCTCATGCCCGTTACAAGGCTGACGAGCAGGGCAATGTGGTTTCCGTCAAGCGCAATTATGAGCTTGTCAGACCAACCCATGAAGCGGCGGAAATGGAATCCGCCACGGGCGAAAAATCCGCCCAGCGCATGGCGCAGGAAAAGGGGCGTGGCATTATCCAGAACGCCGCAACATGGAAGGATCTGCACGAAAAACTTGCCGCCGTGGGTTTGCGTTTTGTCAGAAAAGGTTCGGGAGCTGTCATTTTTGTGGGTGATATTGCGGTCAAGGCATCATCGGTTGACCGCAAATTCGGCCTGTCAAAGCTCTGTAAACGCCTTGGCGAGTACGAGGAAGGGGAATACCCGGAAATTTCTCCCGCCCCCGATCCAGAGCCGTTAAGCCCTGTTTGCGAGGAGGAGTGGCGCGAATATCAGGAAATCCGGCAGGAAAATGCCGAAGTCATACGCAAGGCCAGAGAACAGGAAAAGGCGGAATGGGAAGTCAGGGAACAGAAGCAGAGGCAGGAGCGCAAGCGCGTGTTTGCTTCTCTTGCCGGGCATGGCCGTTTCATGCTGAATATTGCCCGTCATTTGCTCAGGGAAAAGCAAAAACAAGACACGCCCCTCCTCCCTCGCACATCAGGCAAGGCGCTTCCTCCATTTAGGACATGGCTACGCAGGAAAGACAGAAGACAGGCCGACATCTGGCGTTATCGCGGCTACATGAGACGCCCCATGCAGGAAGTCAGAAACCGCGAGTTTTCACGAACAGGCAAGATGCCGAAGCCGCTGGAAGCATACAGGGCTTTTGTGGAAAAAACATTTTCTCCTGAACACAGGGCGCAATCATGGAAAGACAGCCTGGCAGCCCTTTACATGAGATATGCAGGCTATACGGAGCAAGAGATAGCTGACTGCTTTACAAGTCAAAATATCAGTGAGGACCCCTCAGTCCAGAAGGATAACAAATTTTACGCAATGAGGATTGCGCAACAAGCCTTTGGCGCAAAGCGGGATATTATTATATCTGATACTGACGAATCATGTATATTCAGAATAAATCAGCTTTCAGAGGGAATGTATTTTGAAAACAACAAATACAAGTATATTGATTTTTCACAACAAAAAAATAAGGAAAGCAATGAATATTTCAAGCAAACAGAAAATTTTGACAAATACCATAGTATCATCAAGGCGGATAGATATATAGCTGCATATACAAGTACGATAGATAATGATAATTTTGTTCAGGTAATAGACAAGCCAAACGGCAAGGGAAACCTTGACGCCGAAGAAATTTCCAGATTCATGCCTCAAATCATGGCTATGCAAAAACATGGAGGCAAAATATCCTTTGTACCTGTATCAAATGACAAATATTATTTCATTGTCAATTACATGACAGGAGATCAGGTTACTCAAATCCAGAAAGATGGATTCAAGCCAGCTATCATATCATGGACAAAGAGTGATGGATTTCAATGCGTGATTGAATGTCCAAAACTGCATACAAAACATGATTCTGACATCGAAAAGCGAATGTTGGACTTCTTTATTACGAAGTACAGTTCAAGTAAAATTTTTTGCATACAAGGCAAAGATTCAAATTACAGGGAGGCTCTTGATGGAAGTATTGATCTTGACAGGAATATAAAATTTACCAGACAGAGAGATTGTGCAAAATCTCTTGAGATGGTCAAAAACCTTGCGAAACAATGTGCCAAGCTTGATGAGCATAGTTTGCACACCAGAATTGGCGGCATGGAAGAAGCCTACAGAAAACATTTGCGGGATATTCAGGTCAATCACAGTTTTAATGGAGACTGTGCTGCCGAATATGAAATCGCCATCAGATTGGTGTACAACGGATACACGAAAGAGGAGGTATGCCGGGCTGTTTATCAATGCGCACCTTCCCACTGTGAATTGCCGCACTGGAAAAAGAACTGGGGCGAATATGCCGAACATGTCGCCAGCTACGCTTTTTCCGCAAGCGGCAAAGTGGCCATATCCCGCAACAGGGAAAATCTGGCGCACTGGCGGGAAGTGGAAGGCAGGGAGCCGGACAACAAGCAACCGTACCCGGAACAATCAATTGAACAGAAGATGAATCAACGCGTTCGTCATTCTCAATGAGGTACTGACGTTGGTATTCCCTGTTACGCCGCATCCGCCCAAAGCTCACATTGGGCGATGACCGTTTGAACGGCGTCTTCCATGCCTTCAGGGGGATACTTGTGCATTTTCAGCAGTCTTTTTACAAGACGGCGCATTCCAGCCCTTGCGGACTCCTTTTTCTGCCAGTCAATGGTTCTGTTTTTACGCAGACATTCTGTAAGTTCTCGTGTCAGGGCAATTAATTCGTTGTTTTTGTAAAAATCCGTAATGGCGGCAGGCTTGCACAGGGCGTCATAAAAAGCCAGTTCTTCCGTAGTCAGGCCAAGTTTGTCGCCTTCCTTGTGAGAATTTACAATTTCTCCTGCCATGCGAAGCAATTCTTCGATCACTTCTTCATTGCTGATATGTCCATTGAAGTATTTATTCATCAGAGATTTTATTATTTCAGAAAATTTTTCCGACTTTACAATATTTGTGTGCTTGTATATGGAAACTTGATCTACCAGAAGTTTCTTCAAAAGTTCAACAGCCAGATTTTTCTCGCTCATTTTTGCGATTTCTTCCAAAAATTTTGGATCAAAAATAGAAAACTCCGTTTGTGCATCGGCAAACAAATTGATGACTCCATCACTTTTTATGCTATGCTTCAACAGTTCATTGATACGGTTATTTATTTCTGTGAGTGTAAACTGCTTTCCATTACCACCTGCTGCAAGGCGAACAACAGTAATGCGTACAGCTTCAAAAAAAGCCGCCTCCATGCGTGTTGTTTCATCCACAAGACTGGCGCACAGGGAAAGAGCCTGCCTCATGAGCAGAGCTTCCTTTATCAGGATATTTTTTGTGGATTGGGCATCTTCTTGCCCTTTACTTTTTTCCAGGATGAAGTTGACCGCACCTGTAATAATTTTTGCTTTTTGCAGGTCAGAAGTCAGCATAAAATCCGAGTAAGAGTATCCAAACATCATATCTCTGCATACAGACAATTTTTCCATGAATTTTAGCAAGGCTGTCTTGCCAATATCCGTATCGCCATAGTTGGCGTTATCCCTGCCGGTGTAATCCTTCATGGCCTGTTTCAGGGCGCTGGCAATGCCAACATAGTCAACAACCAGTCCGCCTTCCTTGTCCTGAAAAACCCTGTTTACTCTGGCAATGGCCTGCATAAGGTTATGCCCATGCATGGGCTTGTAAATATACATGGTGGCAAGGGAGGGCACGTCAAAGCCTGTCAGCCACATATCCACAACTATGGCAATTTTGAGTGAAGAGGCACTATCTTTGAATTGTCTGGCCATTTCCTCCTTGTGTGACTTGTTGCCTATCAGCGTGCGCCAGTCTTCAGGATCGCTGTTGCCCTGCGTCATGACAATGCCAATCTTTTTCGTCCAGTCTGGACGCAATTCCAGAAGCTTGCGGTAAATTTTTATGGCAATGCCCCTGGTATAGGCCACAATCATGGCCTTGCCTGTGAGCAGGTTGGCGCGATAGTTCTCATAATGGTCAAGAATATCCCGGACGAGCGAATCTATGGTTTTGTCAGCTCCAAGTATCGCTTCCATTTTGCCAAGGTCACGTTTGCTTTTTTCAATAGCATAGGGATCGGCATTTTGAGCCATGTGGTCATATTCGTCATCAAGAAGCTTCAGGACTTTATCATCAAGTTTGAGTTGTATCACGCGGCTTTCATAATAGACAGGGCGTGTCGCTCCATCCTCAACCGCCTGCGTCATATCGTATATATCAATATAGTTTCCGAATATTTCCCGCGTATCCCTGTCCCTGTCTGAAATCGGAGTTCCCGTAAATCCGATAAAGGAAGCGTTTGGCAGACTGTCGCGTATGATTTTTGCCATGCCCACAGTAGTTTTTGTTTCAAGCTCTCCATGCTCATTGGTACGAGTGGAAACCTTTGGTACAAGGCCATAATGTCCTCTGTGCGCCTCGTCTGCCATGACCACGATATTTTTGCGGGTAGAGAGGGTTTCGCCCCCTTCTTCAAACTTTTGCATGGTTGTGAAGATAATACCGTTGGCGGCCCTGTTCGCGAGCAGTTCCCGCAAATTTTTCCTGCTGTCAGCCTGTTGCGGCGTTTGCCTCAAAAAATCCCTGCAACGGGAAAACTGTCCGTATAGCTGGTCATCAAGATCGTTTCTGTCCGTAAGGACGACAATCGTCGGGCTTTCAAGTGCCTTTTGCAGGGCGTGAACATAAAATACCATAGAGAGGGATTTTCCGCTTCCCTGTGTGTGCCAGAACACACCAGCCTTGCCATCAGTCTGTGTTGCCCTTTGTGTGGACTCTACCGCCTTTTTTACTGCAAAATACTGATGATAGGCCGCGAGTATTTTGAACGTCTTTTCGCCATCTACATTGAAACAGATGAAGTTTTGCAGAATATCCAGAAAACGCGCTTTTTCAAATAATCCTTCAAAAAAAGTGTCAAAAGTGGCGTACTGGGTATTTTCGTAACTGCCATCTTTGGTTTTCCATTCCATGAACCTGTCTTCCCCGGAAGTGATTGTTCCGGCTTTGGAAATGGTAAAATCGCTCATCACGCAAATGGCGTTATAGACAAACAGGGATGGAATTTCGTCTTTATATGTCTGAAGTTGCAGATATGCTTCCGATGCGCTTGTTTCTTCCCGTGAAGGCGATTTCAGCTCCATGACGACAAGGGGAAGTCCATTGACAAACAGCACTACGTCAGGGCGTTTTTCGGAGCGTTCCACAAAAGTCCATTGATTGATAATGCTAAAGTCATTTTTTTCAATGTGTTCAAAGTCAATCAGTCGTACCAGTGCGGAACGCTGGGAACCGTTTTCAAAGTAGGATACAGGAACTCCATTTTGCAGATAATCCATGAAAATCATGTTTTTTTGCAGGAGGGAGCCGCTATCGAAATTTTTCAGCTTGTGGACGGCTTCGGCTACAGCCGTGTGCGGAAGCTGGTCATTTATCGCCTTCAGGGAAGGCAAGAGGGAATCTTCATAGAGCGGGTTACGATAATCTCTGACAACATCTGGCCCGTATTGATGAGAGTAGCCCAGCGAGTTTGTGAAAAGCTCGATAACCCCATTCTCATAATTTTCTTCAGTGTAACTCATGGATATTCCCCGGTTGGCGTAGAGGCTGAAACGCTCCCCCTCAAATTTTATGCCCAAGGGGCAGGATTTTCAAGGATAAAAGAAGAACTGGGCCGGCAAATGATAATTTACAGCAGCAAGCCTTCGCTTTGTTTGAGCAGCTCCTGCTCACCGCTGATGATGGGGAGTGTTCGGTAGCTGATATTGCACACCTTAACCCAAAGCGTGCTTTGGCAAAAAATCAGGAAGCAAAATGTATTGAAATGTCACAGTTATCAACAAGTGGTGCATTTCCCAGCGGTTGGGAGAAGAGACCATTCAATGGAGGTATGCGTTTCTCGAATGGAGATACTCTCTTGGCAAGAATCACTCCATGTCTTGAAAATGGAAAGGCTGCTTTTATAGATTTTCTTGATACTTCGGAAGTAGCTTTTGGATCTACTGAATATATCGTTCTTGCACCTAAAGGTGAAATTCCTCCAGAATTTCTGTATTGCCTTGCCCGTTACCCTGTATTTAGCGATTATGCCGTCAAAAATATGAACGGAAGTAGCGGAAGGCAACGGGTTTCGGCTGAAACCATTGGCCAATTCAAGCTGCCTCGACCGAGTACAAATGAATTAAAAAGATTTGGAAATGTGGTATCTTCACTATTCCTGAAGATGCGATTTAATTCTCTTGAAAATATGCGTCTATCATCTTTACGAGACAGCCTTCTTCCCAAACTCATGTCCGGTGAGCTGGATGTCTCCGAACTCGGCATTTAGGCCGCTAAATTATCATTTACCTCCGCCTCTTCCCTCGAATCGCATTCTCCCGCAAAGTCTCGCCATAACATTCTAACAGAACGGGAGGAAATGATCTAATGCTGCAAATTATTTCAGAAATCCAGCGAAAAATGTTGCCTTGGTTGACCAATGAACAAATGCTGCACCTTCGGGAAGTCCTCATCGTCAGTCTGGGAGCATTAGTGCTGGGAGAGGCAAATTCGTTACCCCAACCGCAGGAGACTGACTGTGTTGAAGCATTTCTAACGGCCAAACGCATTGAGGGATGTTCGGAAAAAACGCTACGATATTACCGGGCTACCATAACGGCCATGCTGGAAAAAGTGGGGAAATCGCCGCAACAAATCGTCACGGACGACTTGCGAGCCTATCTGACGGAATATCAGGCATCCCGAAAATCAAGCAGGGTAACTATTGACAATATCCGTCGAATCCTGTCCAGTTTCTTTGCATGGCTGGAAGATGAAGACCGGATTATCAAAAGTCCCGTGCGCCGGATTCACAAGGTTAAGGCAGCCCAAACCATCAAGGACACCTATACGGATGAAGCCCTTGAACGCCTGCGTGATAACTGTACGACAACACGGGATTTGGCTATTATTGACATGCTGGCGTCAACCGGTATGCGAGTGGGCGAAATGGTTACTCTCAATCGAAGTGACGTTAATTTTGAAGAAAGGGAATGTGTCGTCTTTGGTAAGGGAAGCAAGGAACGTGTAGTGTATTTTGACGCACGCACTAAAATACATTTACAAAAGTATCTTGAAGAACGGAACGATACCAATGAGGCATTATTTGTTTCTCTGAAAAGCCCTTATGAGCGTCTTCAAATCGGCGGTCTTGAGACTATGCTCCGACACATGGGCAGACGTTTGCATCTCATTCGTGTACATCCCCATAAATTTCGTCGCACACTGGCAACGACCGCCATAGACAAGGGAATGCCCATTGAACAGGTGCAACAGCTTTTAGGGCATCAGAAAATCGATACCACTATGCACTATGCAATGGTGAAACAGCAAAATGTGAAACTAGCACACAGAAAATTTATAGGATGAACCATGCCGATTTTATCTCTTTTTTATGGTATTATTGTACGCATGTACATGGAAGTGGGTGGAAAGCATAATATGCCGCATATTCATGCGGAATATGCCGGTAAAAAGATTGTCATGTCGCTTGACGGAGAAATCTTGCAAGGAGATTTTCCTTCCAAGCAGCTTCAACTTCTAAAAGCATGGATGATTATTCATCATGAAGACTTACAGGCAAACTGGGAATTGCTCTCCAGCGGTGAACCCATTTTCAGAATCGATCCACTGAAGTAGGAAATATCCATGAACGACCCTAAGATTGTATCCATATCTCCCATGTCGGATTACAGACTCTTATTGCATTTCTCGACAGGAGAAAGAAAAATTTTTGATGTATCTCCCTATATAAAGGGAAGTTGGTTTGGGCAGCTCAAGGACGCATCGTATTTTACAAAAGTGCAAATTATCTCCCACGGCGAAGGCATAGCTTGGCCCGATGGACAGGATATCGCACCGCATGAGTTGTATGAGTTGGGTACAAATTTTTAATGCCCAATTAGAGGTAGTGAAATATGTGCAGTCAAGAAATTGAACTTGTTTCTGTTATTAAAGATATTGCAGCAGGTCCTTTTGGTTCTAATTTAAAAGTGTCAAGCTTTACATCATATGGATTTCCTATTATTGATGGGGCGAACCTAAAAGACTATAAAGTATCAGATAACATCACAAAGTTTGTAAGTGAAACAAAAGCAAGGTCTTTACACCGTTCTATCGCTCATAGAGGTGATGTAATTGTTACTATAAGTGGAACGATAGGACAGATGTCATATATTCCGATGAATTCAAAATACTCTGAATATCTTTGTTCACAAAGGCAATTTCGTGTAACATTTGATAAATCGAAAGTCTATATACCTTATATTGTTTTTTATTTTCATACATATGAAGGGAAGAACAAAATTTTATCTTTTGCAAATCAAACAGGCGTTCCTGCGCTGTCTCAACCTTTGAAAAATTTTAAAAAAATTAGACTAACTTTGCCTTCTCTGTATAAACAAAAACAAATTGCGAGCATTATTGAAAAAATTAATGAAAAAATAGAGAGTAACAAACAAATAAATGATAATTTAG
>OFGG01000972.1_pt1 | contig 20925 bp, 19 predicted proteins | sample 1521701 | NCBI WGS metagenome assembly OFGG01 (sample SAMEA3504081, study PRJEB24116) | mouse gut metagenome | biome: mouse gut; feature: mouse-associated habitat; material: faeces | place: Denmark | collected 2011
CAGCTCGGGATTTCGTACGAGATGACGATTCTCTCGGCGCACCGGGAGCCGGAAGAGTTTTTTGCATACGCGAAAGGAGCGGAGGAAAAGGGTTTTAAGGTGATAATAGCGGGAGCGGGCATGGCGGCGCATCTGCCGGGCATGTGCGCGGCGATTTTCCCGCTGCCGGTGATCGGGATTCCGATGCACACGACTTCCCTGGGGGGAAGGGACTCCCTCTATTCGATTGTGCAGATGCCGTCCGGCATCCCGGTGGCGACCGTGGCGATCAATGGCGGGGCCAATGCGGGACTTCTGGCGGCGAAGATTCTGGCGACATCTGATGACGCCGTTCTTGCAAAGTTAAAAGAGTACGCCAGGGAGATGAAGGAACAGGTGCAGGCGAAAGATGCAAGGCTTCAGGAAACGGGCTATCAGAACTATTAAAGGACAGGAGGAGTTGCAGATGGACTATAAAAATTCCGGAGTTGATATCGAGGCGGGATACAGGGCGGTGGAGCTGATGAAGCGTCATGTGGAGGGGACGATGCGCCCCGAAGTGCTGACGGGGCTTGGCGGATTTTCAGGGGCGTTTTCCATGGAAGCGTTTAAAAAGATGGAAAAGCCGACACTTGTATCCGGCACGGACGGAGTGGGAACAAAGCTGAAACTGGCGTTTCTTCTGGACAGACATGATACGGTCGGGATAGACTGTGTCGCGATGTGCGTCAACGATATTGCCTGCGCAGGGGGAGAACCGCTCTTTTTTCTCGACTACATTGCCTGCGGGAAAAACATTCCGGAAAAAATTGCCTCGATTGTCAGCGGCGTTGCGGAGGGGTGCAGACAGTCCCGGGCAGCTTTAATCGGCGGCGAGACGGCGGAGATGCCCGGCTTTTACCCGGAGGATGAATACGATCTGGCGGGATTTGCCGTGGGAATTGTGGACGAAAAAGATATTATCACGGGCGCGGGAGTGAAGGCGGGCGATGTGCTGATCGGGCTGGCGTCCTCCGGCGTGCATTCCAACGGTTTTTCGCTGGTGCGCAGGATTTTTCCGATGGAGCGGGCTGCGCTCGACACGTATCACGAGGCGCTCGGGCAGACGCTCGGGGAGGCGCTGATCGCGCCGACCAGGATATATGTAAAGGCGCTCGGCGCAATCCGCGGGGCAGGCGTGCGCATAAAAGCGTGCAGTCATATCACGGGCGGCGGATTCTATGAAAATATTCCACGCATGCTCCCGGATGGAAAATGCGCCCTGATCCGGAAGGACAGTTATGAGATTCCGGCCATTTTCGGAATGCTCGCGCGTGACGGAGGAGTGGAGGAGAAGATCATGTACAACACCTACAATATGGGAATCGGCATGGTCCTCGCCGTGGACGCACAGGATGCCGGGCGCACGGCCGAAGCGGTAAAAGCCGCGGGTGAACAGGCATATGTGATCGGCGAGATACGTGATGGAGAAAAAGGAGTGACATTATGCTGAGACTTGCGGTGCTGGTATCGGGGGGCGGCACGAACCTCGCGGCGCTGATGGACGCGATCGACGCGGGAACCATGAAAAATGCGGAGATTTCTGTTGTGATCAGCAATAATCACAATGCGTATGCCCTGACGCGTGCAAAAGAGCGGGGGATCAGGACGCTTTGTATTTCGCCGAAAGATTATCCGGACCGGAATGCGTTTAACGAAGATTTTCTGAGGCAGCTTGGTGCCTGCCAGCCGGATCTGGTGGTGCTCGCAGGATTTCTGGTAGTACTTCCGGCAGAGATGATCCGGCAGTATGAAAACCGCATTATCAACGTACATCCGTCGCTGATTCCTTCTTTCTGCGGAACCGGCTATTACGGACTGAAAGTGCATGAAGCTGCGCTTGCCCGCGGCGTCCGGGTCACGGGGGCGACCGTACATTTTGTGGATGAAGGAACGGATACCGGGCCGGTGATTCTGCAGAAAGCCGTTGAAGTACGGCAGGACGATACGCCGGAGACCCTTCAGAGACGTGTGATGGAACAGGCGGAATGGGTGATTCTGCCGGAGGCGGTCAGCCTGATTGCGGGCGGGAGGGTGTCCGTTGTGGACGGACGTGTGAGAATTGCAGAAGGGGGGAACTGATATGAAAGTTCTGATTGTTGGAAGCGGCGGGCGTGAGCATGCCATCGCGGCAGGCGTGGCGCAAAGAGCACCCGTGCGGGAAAGATTTACTGTGCGCCGGGAAACGCGGGGATTGCGTCGCTGGCAGAATGTGTTCCGATCGGTCCCATGGAATTTGACAGGCTGGCTGCGTTTGCCAGGGAAAATGAGGTGGATTTCACCATTATCGGGATGGATGACCCGCTCGTGGGCGGTATTGTCGATGTATTTGAGGCGGAGGGGTTAAAAGTCTTTGGACCTCGCCGGTCGGCGGCGATTCTGGAGGGTTCCAAGGCATTTTCCAAAGACCTTATGAAAAAATACCATATTCCGACCGCGGCGTACGAGAAGTTTACCTCGCCGGCGGACGCGCTTGCCTACCTGAAAACGGCCGAAATGCCGATAGTCTTAAAGGCGGACGGGCTTGCGCTCGGCAAGGGGGTTCTGATCTGCAGTACATACGCGGAGGCCGAAGCGGGCGTGAAGGAGATTATGGAGGATAAAAAGTTCGGGGCAGCCGGTGAAACGATGGTCGTAGAGCAGTATATGACCGGCCGGGAGGTCTCGGTGCTCTCCTTTGTGGATGGGAAGACGATCCGCATTATGTCCTCCGCCCAGGATCACAAGCGCGCGAAGGATGGCAATGAGGGTTTAAATACCGGCGGGATGGGCACTTTTTCGCCCAGTCCGTTTTACACGGACGAGGTGGACGCTTACTGCCGGAAATATATTTATCAGCCCACCGTGGACGCGATGGCGGCGGAGGGGCGCCCGTTTAAAGGGGTGATTTTTTTCGGGCTGATGCTGACGGAGGATGGCCCGAAAGTACTCGAATATAATGCGCGTTTTGGCGATCCGGAAGCGCAGGTGGTGCTTCCGCGGATGAAAAATGACCTGATCGACGTGATGGAGGCCTGCGTGGACGGGAAGCTTGACGAGGTCGATCTGCAGTTTGAGGATAATGCGGCGGTCTGCGTCGTGCTTGCCTCTGACGGGTATCCGGTGGCTTATGAGAAGGGATATCCGGTCACGGGTCTGGAGGCGTTTAAGGGAAAGAAGGATTATTTCTGCTTTCACGCGGGAACAAAGTTTGATGATGCGGGAAATATTGTGACGAGCGGGGGGCGTGTGCTCGGGGTTACAGCGACCGGCAGGGATCTGGCGGAAGCGAGAGAGAAGGCATATCAGGCGACGGAGTGGGCCGGATTTGCAAATAAATATATGAGACATGATATAGGAAGCGCGATCGCGGAAGCCGGACAGTGATCAGGCATCTGCCATGTGGTCTTTTCACAAAATGTATTTCAGGGTTTACAAACGGTTCAAAAAATAGGATAATAGTATCAATAGCACCAGTTAACCGATGATACCGCCACAACAGCCCGTTTGTCATGCACGGCAGCGGTCTGCCGTGGCCGAATGGCAGGTGAGGAATACAGAATGGAGATTAGACGCTTAGGAGGAAACAAGATCAGATGCGCCCTGACCGAAAAAGAAATCCGGGATATGGGATTTGAGATTGATGAGATTATCGGGAACAGCGAGATTACCCAGAAGTTTATGAGGGTGGTGCTTACGCTCGTGGAGGAACAGGCGGACATCAGTCTGGAAAATGTGTCGCCGATGGTAAAGGCGGAGCTTCTGCAGGATCACAGCATGGCGATCACATTCGGCGGGGAATCGGACCTGACATTCAGAAGCCTTATGGAGATGGTGAACCAGCTGGTGCACCAGATGGACCCCGGAAAAGTGGAGGAGTTTGTCAATCTGAGCCGGGAGGAAAAGCAGGCGGCGGTCGATGAATTCCTTCAGAACTTTCATGCGCAGGAGGAGAAGCAGAAGGCCGGTAAGAAAAACGGCGGCGAGCCGATGATCTGTGCGCTGAGGTTTGAATCCATGGAGGATATGATCAGCATGAGCCGCGTGTGTTTTCCGGAGCGGGTACCAGAGAGCAGTCTCTATAAGATGGAGGACGGCTATTATCTGATTCTGGATTTCACGGACTTTTCGAGGTCGGAAATGCGGCCGTTTGCGTTCGGGACGGCGGAGTATGACAGCGGACATTTTTCCGGCGATGCGAGGATCGCGCATATCAGGGAACACGGAGCCTGTATCATAAAAAGCGAGGCACTACAGATGCTGATGCGATTGTAACATATACATAAAACCGGTTTTGTAAATAGGCAGATTTCTCAAAAGAGAGAGAGATTTTTGTATAAAATGCCGATACCATTTTCCACTATATATGCTATTATATCATAGGTGCGATACAAGATATATGTGTCTGCTAAATTATGACGGAAAATGGAGAGAGAGTATGAGCAGAGAGCAGCTTTGGGAACTTGAAGAGAACAAGCGGAGTCTGTTAAAACAGGCCTATCTCATGAAGCAGGAGTGCCCGCATATGTCACCTGTAGGGCTGGAACATGAGATGTATGTGTCGATTTTATCAGAAGTACAGGAGATTACCGCAAGGATACAGAGCTATGCAAAAGCTTAAAAATATATAAAAAAAACAGAGACGGGCGGTGATCTTCCGGGAGAGGAGAATCACGGCCCGGTTTTTGCTGGACGAATATTCCGGAGAGGAGAGATGCCTGGATGAATGCGATTATTACAAGGCTCAACGAGATTGAGGAAAAGGCCGATGCCATTATTTCCGATGCCAGATCGCGCAGGGAGCAGATGATGCTTCAGCTGGAGGCGGATAAAAAAGAGATTGATGCCAGAACGGACCGGGAGGAACAGGCTGCCGCACGGCAGCTGCGCGAAAAACTGATGCGCGAGGGCGACGGGCAGATTGATAAAATGTCGGAGAAGAACCGGGAGGCGATCGGCGCGTTTGAGCGGGCGTTTGCGGCAAACCGGGAAAAAGTGGCGGAGGAGATCTTCCGGCGCGTGATCAGCTAAGGAGGATGGCCGGTATGAGAGGAGGTGTGAGATGTCGGGTGGTTTGATGCAGTACAGCGGTCTTGTGACTAAAACGCGGGCGATGCACGGGAAGCTGCTTTCAGGGCAGGATGTGTTAAGGCTCACGGAGTTTGAGACAGTCGGGGATCTGATCGCGTTTCTGCGGGAGAATGGCAGTTACGCGCCGACTTACCAGAGTCATGAGGAGATTCACCACAGGGCCCAGGTGGAGGCCGTGATCGACGATTCCCTGTATTCGGATTACGGAAAGCTGTACCGGTTTGCGGGCGGCGGACAGCGGCAGGGGCTTGCCATCCTGTTTCTGCGGTATGAGGTCAATGTGCTGAAAAACTGTCTTGAGCACGCATACCGCGGTGAGAGCGGGCAGGATTCCGGTTACCGGAATCTGTTTTTTGGCAGACATGCCGGTTTTGACACGGAGGCTGTGATGCGGGCCGGGAATATGCAGGAGCTTGCGGTTGCGCTCACCGGAACACGCTATGAGGAGATCATAAGGCGTTTTGCGCAGGAGACGGAGCTTTTTTACGGGGATTTCGCGGCGCAGCTGGACACGTTTTATTACCGGACGGCCTGGAAGCTTAAGGACGGACTTAAGGATGCGTCCATGAGAAAGATTATGAGACAGATTCTGGGAACCGAGACGGACTGGCAGAACATTATGTGGATCTACCGGTTCCGCCAGTTTTACCGCACGGGGGCGGAGGAGATCAGGGCGCGCCTGATTCCGATCCGTTACCGGCTGAAAGAGGCTGAGTTTGAAAGACTGCTCGCGTCGGAGCGACCGGAGGATTTTGTGGAAACACTGGGGAAAACGGCATATTTTTCCGGGAAGGACGCCGTGATTGCGCTGGGAGATGAGGTCACGTACCGTCTGGTGATGGACAGGACCTACCGGCAGATGTGCCGTAAGTACCCGATGTCGATCGCGCCGGTGCTGTCATATCTGTACGATAAGGAGAATGAGATCGACGATCTGACCACGATTCTGGAGGGAATCCGGTACCGCATTCCGGCGCGGGAGATTCAGGAGCTGGTGCTGCACACTGCGGCAGACCGGGTGTGACCGGAAATAACAGACAGGGAGGAGTTATGCAGTGATAGAGAAGATGAAGCTGCTTCACATTACGGGGCCGCGTGATGACATTGACCGCGTGATGGATGCGTACATAAGCAGATATGAGATTCATTTTGAAAATGCAGCCGCAAATCTGAGCAGTATACCGGATGCGAGACCTTTTGCGGGCACGAACGTCTACAAGGACACATTTGCCAGGGCGAAACAGCTGTGGGATTATGTGAAGGGAGAGCCGACAGCCGCGACGGAGAAGATGAAGCCGCAGGAGGCGGAGAAAATTATTGACTCTGCGTATGATCTGGCAAAGGAGATTATGCTGCGGCGGGAGGAGCTGCGGCAGGAGCGCCTGAAAATCAGGGAGCTGATGGCGCAGCTTGAGCCGTTCCGCAAGCTGGATTATGAGTTCCGGCGGATTCTGGAATTCCGCTACATTGCATTCCGGCTCGGGCGGATCTCGCGGGATTACTATGAAGATTTCGAGAGTTATATTCATGAGACGGACCATGCGCTGTTTTATGTGTGCCACAGCGATGAAAATTATGTCTGGGGCGCATGCTTCGTTCCCCAGGTATATAAAGCTGAAGTGGATGCAGTCTGCATGTCGTTTCATTTTGAGCGGATTTCGATTCCGGCTTCATTTGACGGGACGCCGGATTCGGCCTGGCTGGATGCGGAGAAAAAGCTTGCGGAGAACAGGAAAGAGAGCGCGGATTTAAAGAAAAAGCTGCACGATGCGCTGTCGCGCCACCGCAGAAAGCTTGCGGGTGCCTATCTGTCCCTGGAAAGTTACTGCAGAAATTTTGACGTGCGCAAATATGCGGTTCTCACCAGACCGCAGACAGATCAGGAGGGAAACGGAGCCGGAGAGTATTACATTCTTTACGGGTGGATGAGCGGGAAGGATGCGAAGCGTTTTGAGGAGGAAGCCGGTAAGGATGAGCAGATCTGTGTGATTGAGGAGGAGCCGGATGCACATCTGGGTGCGATGCCGCCCACGAGGCTGAAAAATCCGGGGATTTTCCGGCCGTTTGAGATGTTTGTCGAGATGTACGGACTTCCGGCGTACAACGAGATGGATCCGACGATCTTTATTGCGCTCACCTACACGCTGATGTTCGGGATTATGTTCGGCGATGTGGGACAGGGACTATGTCTGGCGGTGGGAGGCTTCCTGCTGTACCGCATAAAACATATAAATCTGGCCGCGATTATCTCCTTTGCCGGCGTCTGGTCAACGGTATTCGGATTTATGTACGGAAGTATTTTCGGGTTTGAGGATATTTTAAAGCCGCTGTGGATGCGGCCGATGGAAAATCTGATGACAACCCTGATGCTGGCCGTCGGCTTTGGAATGTTTCTGATTCTGGTCGCCATGGTCTTAAACCTGATCAACGCGGTCCGCGCGAAAGAGGCCGGCCGGCTTTTGTTCAGCCAGAGCGGTGTGGCCGGGATGATCTGCTACGGAGGCGCGGTATTCTGCATCGTATTGTTTGCCACGGGTCATGCGCTTCCGGCGACCGGGATTCTGGCGGTCATGATCGGGCTGCCGCTGGTGGCAATTTTCTTAAAAGAGCCGCTGACCAGTCTGGTGGAAAAAAAGGGGGATCTGTTCCCGGAAGGCAGTAAGATTATGTTTTTTGTGGAATCTCTTGTGGAGCTTTTTGATGTGGTGTTAAGTTATGCGACAAACAGTATTTCCTTTGTGCGTGTCGGCGCGTTTGCGCTAAGCCATGCGGGAATGATGGGCGTCGTCCTGACGCTGGCGGGTTATGAGAGCGGTTCCCCGAATATGGTGATTATCGTTCTCGGGAATATTCTGGTGACGGCCCTCGAGGGTCTGGTTGTGGGAATTCAGGTGCTGAGGCTGGAATATTATGAGATGTTCAGCCGCTTTTACAAAGGGACGGGACGGCCGTTCCGCGGATTCTATGCTTCAAAATAATAATGATTAGTTTTCAGACAGGAGGAAATGAAAATGGCAGCAAAAGTTACATTAATGGCAATCTTGATCTTCAGCATGGCGATCCCGTTTTTCGGCAATTACCTGGAAAAGCGGAAAAAGGGGATGGGAAAAATCTCTCTCGCGGTGAATCTGCTGTTGTTTTTCGGAACCGTTGTCGTGGCGGATGTGATGATGTTTGGCGGGCATGTCTATGCGGCGGAGGAGGCGGCGCAGACCGTGGACGGATGGCGCTATCTGGCGGCGGCTATCTCGACGGGAGCTGCCTGCATCGGCGCCGGTGTCGCGGTGGCGAGCGCGGCGAGCGCGGCGATCGGGGCGCTCTCCGAGGATTCCGGCATTATGGGTAAGGCGCTGATCTTTGTGGCCCTGGCTGAGTCCATCGCGCTGTACGGGCTGCTGATCTCATTTTCCATTCTCGGCTAGGCGGGAGAGTGCGCGATGAAAATGTTTCTGATCAGCGATAATGTGGATACCTACACCGGAATGCGCCTTGCCGGGGTGGAGGGGGTTGTCGTCCATAAGGAGGAGGAGCTGCGCGCGGAACTGGAGAAGGTCTTTTCCGATAAGGACACCGGTATTGTGCTTCTGACCGAGAAGTTCGGACGGGATTTTCCGGGCATTATCAATGAGGTCAGGATGGGCCGCAGGCTTCCGCTTCTTGTGGAGATTCCTGACCGCCATGGAACCGGCCGGGCGAAGAATTTTATCACGGATTACGTGAACCAGGCGATCGGGCTGAAGCTCTAGCGCGGGAAGCAGATGTGGAGGTTGTTATGGAGATAAATGAGAAGCTGGATATTTTCTACAAAGCAGCGATCGACGCGGCGAATGAACAGAGCGATGAGATCTTAAAGGAGCAGAAGCGGATCTGTGAGGAGAGCCTTGCGGAGCATCAGAAAATGCGGCAGGAAGGCGCCGGGGACAGGGTGCGTCTTCTCGAGGAAGCGGTGCGCAGGGAAGTCAACCGTTCTGTCTCCGAGCGGATTCTGGACCTGAAGCGGGAATACCAGAGGCGGCAGCAGGAGCTTCGGGAGGAGCTGTTTTCCCTTGTGGAGGAAAAGATCGCGGCGTTTCGCGCATCCGGGGAATATCCGGCGCTGCTGGTGCGAAAGATCAGGGCTGCGAAAGAATATGCGGACGGCGGCGCGCTGACGGTGTATATCGATCCGTCGGACGCGGGGCTTCTCGATGAACTCTCGCGGCAGAGCGGATGTGAGCTGACGGTTGCCGGGGAGAGCTTCGGCGGGGGGATCCGGGCTGTTATGCCGGAGAAAAATGTTCTGATGGACGAATCCTTTGCCGGAAAACTGGCGGCGGAAAAGGAAAAATTATCATAAGGGATTGAGTATATGGGCATAAAAGGAAAAATCTATGGAATTAACGGCCCGGTTGTCACCATCAAGGGAAATCCGGGCTATAAAATGAATGAGATGGTTTATGTCGGGGAACGCCGTCTGGTGGGCGAGGTGATCGGGCTTGCCAGGGAGGCGACGACAATCCAGGTCTATGAGGAAACTTCCGGTTTACGGCCCGGGGAACCCGTGGAGGGTGTGGGAAGCGCAATCAGCGTCACGCTGGCGCCCGGGATTCTCTCCAATATTTTTGACGGAATCGAGCGCCCGCTGGAGGTGATTGCCAGACAGAGCGGTGTGTTTATCCCCACAGGAGCGCAGGCGGACGCCCTGGACCGGGACCGGCTCTGGGAGACGCACGTCACAGTGCAGCCGGGCGATCAGGTCGCTGCGGGCAGTGTGATCGCACAGGTCCCTGAGACGAAATCCATCACGCACAGGGTTATGCTGCCGCCGGGAGTCAGCGGGGAGGTCATCCGCGTTCAGCCGGACGGGGAGTATACAATCGAACAGGAGCTCGTGGCTGTGCGCACGGGGGATGGGCGGGAGATATCCCTCTCAATGACGCAGAAATGGCCGATCCGTATTCCCCGCCCCGTGATGAAGCGTTTTCCTGCCGACCGGCCGCTGATCACAGGACAGCGCATTCTGGACACACTTTTTCCGATCGCAAAGGGCGGGACGGCGGCTCTGCCGGGAGGCTTTGGAACCGGAAAAACCATGACGCAGCATCAGCTCGCAAAATGGTGCGATGCGGATATCATTATTTACATCGGCTGCGGCGAGCGCGGCAATGAAATGACAAATGTTCTGGAGGAATTCGGCGAGCTGAAAGATCCGAAATCAGGCAATCTTCTGATGGACCGGACGACCCTGATCGCAAATACGTCCAACATGCCCGTGGCGGCGCGTGAGGCCAGTATCTATACCGGCATCACGCTGGCGGAATATTACCGGGATATGGGGTATCATGTTGCGATCATGGCGGATTCCACATCACGCTGGGCGGAGGCTCTGCGCGAACTTTCCGGCCGGCTCGAGGAGATGCCGGCGGAGGAGGGTTTTCCGGCTTATCTGGCTTCCAGGCTCTCCGCGTTCTATGAGCGCGCCGGATATGTGCAGAATCTGAACGGTTCGGAGGGAAGCGTGACGATCATCGGCGCCGTGTCGCCGCAGGGCGGTGATTTTTCGGAGCCTGTGACGCAGAACACCAAACGGTTCGCGCGCTGTTTTCTCGCGCTGGACAAATCCCTCGCCTATGCGAGACATTATCCGGCCATCAACTGGCTGACAAGCTATTCGGAGTACATGGGTGATCTCGCCGCGTGGTACGGGGAGAACGTGGGAAGTGATTTTGTTCCCTGCCGGAACCGGATTTTAAATATCCTGACGACGGAGAACCGGTTAAATGAGATCGTAAAACTGATCGGAAGCGATGTGCTGCCGGACGACCAGAAACTGGTGCTCGAGACAGCCCGCGTGATCCGGCTCGGATTCCTGCAGCAGAATGCATTTCACGCTGAGGACACGTATGTGCCGATGGAAAAACAGCTGAAAATGATGCAGGTCATTCTTCACCTGTATGACCGCTGCCGTGCGCTGGTTGATATGAGCCTGCCGATGGCGCTTCTGCGGGAAAATGATATCTTTGAAAAGATTATTGCGATTAAATATGATGTGGCGAATCAGGAGCTGCAGCGCTTTGATGAATATAACGGCATGATAGAAGAATTTTACCAGCATCTGATCGCTACGGAAGCATAAGGCGGCCGGATGGGATACGGAGCAGATGGATTTGTTGAAAGTGTGAGGCAGTAGAGTATGGCGATTGAATATTTAGGACTGAGTGAGATAAACGGGCCGATGATTGTGGTGGAAGGCGTGGAGGGCGCCTTTTACGATGAGATCGTGGAGTTCAGCGTCGGAAAGCAGGCGGCCCCGGGCATGCCGGGCGCCGGGAGCTGTGCGGGGGCGGAGCAGAAAAAGCTGGGCCGCATCGTGGAGATCAGCGGTGATAAGGCGGTCATTCAGGTGTTTGAGAGCACGGCGGAGATGTCGCTTCTGAATACCAGGACCAGGCTGACGGGGCATCCGATGGAGATCGGGCTCTCGGAGGACATTCTGGGAAGAACCTTAAGCGGGCTCGGCAGGCCCATCTACGGCCTTGGACCGGTGCGGGCCGAGGTATACCGGGATGTGAACGGGCAGCCGATGAACCCCTGTACCAGGGAGTATCCGCGCAATTATATCCGCACCGGGATTTCCGCGATTGACGGACTGACCACGCTGATCCGAGGGCAGAAACTGCCGATTTTTTCCGGAAACGGACTGCCGCACGATGAGCTGGCGGCGCAGATTGTGGAACAGGCGAGCCTGGGGGAGGATTCCGCTGACGGCGGCGCGGGAGAATTTGCGATCGTATTTGCCGCGATGGGTGTAAAATACGATGTCGCAGAGTATTTCAGGCGGACGTTTGAGGAGTGCGGGGCGAGTTCCCATGTCGCGATGTTTCTGAATCTGTCCAATGATCCGGTTGTGGAGCGTCTGATCACGCCAAAGGTGGCGCTGACGGCGGCGGAATATCTGGCATTTGAGAAGAATATGCATATTCTCGTGATTCTCACGGATATGACTTCGTTTGCCGAGGCGATGCGCGAGGTCAGTTCGTTAAAGGGGGAGATTCCGAGCCGGAAAGGGTATCCGGGATATCTCTACAGCGAGCTTGCCGCCCTGTACGAGCGTGCCGGCATCGTGAAGGGCGCGGAAGGCTCCGTGACCCAGATCCCGATTCTGACGATGCCCAACGACGATATCACGCATCCGATTCCGGATCTGACCGGCTATATCACGGAAGGGCAGATTGTGCTGGAGCGATCCCTGCATCAGAAGACAGTATATCCGCCCATCAATGTGCTCCCGTCCCTCTCGCGTCTGATGAAAGACGGGATCGGGGCGCAGTACACGCGGGAGGATCATCAGGACGTGGCGAACCAGCTCTTTTCCTCCTACGCCAGGGTGGGGGAGGCCAGGGATCTGGCGAGCGTCATCGGAGAGGATGAGCTGTCCCCGATCGACAAGAAATATCTGGAATTCGGGCTTGCTTTTGAGCAGCAGTTTGTCGGACAGGGAAGGAACGAAAACAGGTCGATCGAGGAGACGCTTAAGACCGGCTGGAAGCTTTTGCGCATCCTGCCAAAGGAAGAGCTGGACCGGATAGACACAAAGATTCTGGAGAAATACTGGGAGCGGGGGTAAAGCGAAGGAAAACGGGAGGGAAGAGAGATGGATCCGAATACATTTCCGACAAAAGGTAATCTGATACTGGCAAAAAATTCCCTGGCGCTCTCAAAACAGGGATTTGATCTGATGGATAAAAAGCGGAATATTCTGATACGGGAGCTGATGGATCTGATCGCGGAGGCGACGGACATTCAGGAGGAGATTGACTCGACGTTTACCAGCGCATACCGGGCACTTCAGAAGGCCAATATCCAGATGGGGATTCATGCTGTCGAGCAGATTTCACTCGGCGTTCCGGTGGAGGATTCCATCCGGATCAAACGCCGGAGCGTGATGGGGACGGAGATCCCGAAGGTCGAATATGAGAAAAAAGAGCAGCGCCCCGCGTATTCCTTTTACCACACGAAAATGTCGCTGGACGAGGCATGTCAGCAGTTCGCGAAAGTGAAGGAACTCACCATCCGTCTGGCTGAGATCGAGAATTCCGCCTACCGTCTCGCCTATAATATTAAAAAGACCCAGAAGCGCGCGAATGCGCTGCAGAATATCACGATTCCGCGGTATGAGAAGCTGGCGCGGGAGATACAGGAGTACCTGGAGGAGAAAGAGCGGGAGGAGTTTACCAGGCTTAAGGTGATTAAAAAGACGAAGAGATGAGACAAAAGCGCATGAAGGATGCAGGAAGCATCTGCCATGCGCTTTTGTCTGCCGCTATTGCACAAAAGGATGGTTTACAGGAAGAAATATCTGTAGTATATTACAGTCAGCGGACATTTCTGCGCAACGGAGGAGGAAATTATGGCGGTTGATTTTAGCATTTCAGGGTACGAAAGCCTGTTTAAAAAAGCACTGAGGGATGGGATTAATATTTTCTGCGGGGCGGGATTTTCTGTCGAGGCAGAAGATGGCAATGAAAAGAAGCTTCCGACCGGCATCGGGCTTCTGCGGGAATTACAGGAGGAGTTCCCCGCAATTGAAAAATATACGAAGCTGCCCAGGGCATGTACAAAATTGATTCAGACAGATAAAACAGCTTTTTATAGTTACCTTGAAAAGAGATTTTCGGTCAGGAAATTCTCGGAAAAGTATCTGAGCCTGCTGAATGTTAATATAAGAAATATTTATACAACCAATATCGACGACCTGTTTTTTGAGATCTATAAAAAGTCCGATAAAACTTTCTATCTGAATGACAAAAGCAGTAACGGAGAGGTTTTTGACGATGAGTACGCGATTAATTATTATCCTTTACATGGCTGCGTCAGGGGGAACAGGGAATATGTGTTTGGAGCGACAGAGATAGCCTGTGCGTTTTTTAAATCGGATTTAAGGAAGTCCTGGAGCTGTCTTGCAACAGATGCCTCGCGCCACCCCATTTTATTCTGGGGCTGGAATTTTGAAGATACAGGCCCGATCGAGGCAATGTACGGAAATAATAACCAGATTGAGGAGAACATCAATAAATGGGTGCTTTTGTATGAAAAAGATGAGGAAATGATCGATTATCTGCGGACAATGAATTTCAACATCATAATTGGCGGTACGGAGGAGCTTCTGGAATATATCGGGCAGGCGGCAGGCGAAATATTTCAGAAAGAGGAGATTTTGCCGGACAGACTCAGTGAGGAGGACAATAAATTTCTGAGCAGATATCTGCCGCCTGTCAATGATGAAAATCTGCCGTCCTTTCCGCTGAATGCCTTTTTTCTGGATTATGTCCCGAGATGGTCTCATATTTATTCAGGCGAGATTCCGAGATTGTCTCATTACACACAGATTGCAGATCATGTGGCGGCGGGGAGAGATGTGATAATGACCGGTATAAGAGGATCCGGCAAGACGACGCTGCTTATGCAGCTGATGGCCGGTCTGGAAACATCACTGCCAAAACATTATATGGCGGCGCCGGCCGGAAGTCAGGCCGAGGTATATTTAAAGGCGTTAAAAGGGCACAAAAGTATGCTGTTTGTGGACGACTGCTTCCGGGATACGGTTGCCGTCACAAAAGTGCTGAATGCTCCGAATGTACAGTGTATTCTGTGTGACCGTGATTTTAACTACGAGCGGCAGTATCACAAAATAAAAGACTGCAGGTTTGCAAGTGTGGATATCACGGAAATATCGCCGGAGGATGCACAGAAAATAAAGAATATTATTCCAAATGAACTGAAAAGAAATGGCAGCACAAAAAGATTTGCAAAAGATCCTACGCTGCTGAATCTTCTGTCATTAAATCTGAAGTCAGATAATTTCAACTTTATAAACGACTTTATTGAGAATGACGGGGAAGTGGCAAGAGTCTTTATTATGATCTGTTACGTGCATGCCTGTGGTGTGCCCTGTTCTTTTGATATGGTTTATTCGTTTCTGGGAGATGAAAATTATACCTGGGAGCAAATGTACTCCCTGCTGAACCGTGTGGGCGGGCTGATAAAAGAATGTTCGGAATATTTCGGGGCGTTTGATATCCTGAACTCCCTGCAGGATTATTACCAGTGCAGATCGCGTTTCTTTGCAGAAAATATAATAAGCAGCGTCTCTGTGGGGAATAAAGTTTTTGCAGGTGTTTTAAACGATTTTATAGATAATGTGCCAATTTATAAAATCTGTCAGTATGATAAGTTTAAACGCACCGGTTATGATGCCGATTTTACCGTAAAGGCATTTGAATCCATTGAGGACGGGGAGCGCTATTATGATGCATGTGCAGTGCAGGACGGCAGCGAATATGTGTACCAGCAGGCAGCGATATATTTTTCGCGGAAAAATGACTATAAGCGGGCGTTCCGGTGGATTGACAGAGCAAGAAATATGGCGTATTATAACAGATTTTCTATTGACAGCACCTATGCGCAGCTGTATTTTGACGTGAATCTGCAGTCAGACAGAACCCAGACGGAAAAAGCGCTGGATATCATGGAAAATTGCTGTCAGAATGATAAAAGAAAGAGCATCCATTTTTCCGGATTTGCAGAGAGAGCCATTAAGTTTTTTGAAAGGTATCAGGATGCGGAAGCGTATAAATATGTCAGCGACGCATCCGGATTTATAAAAGAAGGACTGAACAACGCAGAGCTGGCAGTCAGCAAGAAGAATAAATGGAAGCTTAAGGATCTGCAGGAGAAACTGGAGCATCTGCGCCTGTGATTTTCCGGGTGACTTTCCCTGTTAAAAAATTCCCGGCATTGCCGGGAATTTTTGCTTTAGCCGGGAGTCCGCACTTTTCGTTCTGAACAGTATATAACTGTCGCCTGTTGACTTTTTTGTATAAGTCATGCTATGATTGCATAGCGGTTTCACAATACGAAACAGAACGAGCGAAATGGAGAAGGGAATGACAGAGCAGAAGGAAGGAAAGAATCCGGTACAGTCCGCAGAACGTATATTTCAGGTTATGGAGATGCTGGCAGACAAGCGGGAACTGGGCCTTATGGAGATCAGCACAGCCATCGGGCTGCACAAAAGCACGGTACACAGACTGCTGATGTCCCTGGTATATATGGGGTATGCGAAGCAGGATGAGGCGACACAGAAGTATGCGCTCACTTATAAAATCGTCAATATGGCGGACAGAATTCTGGAACACACGGATATTCTGCAGGTGGCAAGGCCCTATATGGAGCGTCTCTCGGATTTAAGCGGGGAAGCAGTTCATCTTGTACAGCGCGACGGGAGCAATATTCTCTATATCTCCAAGATCGAGGCAAAGATCGGCACGATACGGATGGTATCCCATGTGGGAATGGTGCATCCGATGTACTGTTCCGGTGTGGGAAAGGCGATAATGGCGACGCTTCCGGAGCGGGAAGTCAGACAGATCTGGAAAGAGAGTGCGATTGAAAAAAAGACGGACAAAACCATCACGGACTTTGCACAGATGCAGCAGGTATTAAAAGAAGTGCGCGAAAATGGTTACGCTCTGGATGACGAGGAAAATGAAAAGGGAGTGCGCTGCATTGCGGCATCACTGCGCGGTTATCAGAAGGAAGTAAAGTATGCGTTCAGCGTATCCGGCCCGACCAGCCGTATGACGCGTGAGCGGGTTCTGGAGCTGGCCGTCGATGTGCGCAGGGTTCAGGAGGAGCTGTCGCGAGAGCTGGGACATTACGGCTGGAAATGTTAAAAAAAATCTGGTAATTTTTCAGGCAGACGGAATAAGCCATTCACGGTTGGTTATACTATCCTTGAAATACAGAATATTTCTGAAAGGAAAAGGAGAATATGATCATGAAAAAGGTGAAGGTTGCAGTTGCAGGACTTGTACTTACCCTGTCTCTCGGCGCACTGGCAGCGTGTGGAAACGACACGGACAACAAGAACAATAATGCAGGAAAGAACACAGAGAACAGCGGTACGGTCAACAATGGTACGAACAACAATTCCGGAAATATGCTCAATGGCACGGAGGGTATGCTGGACACAAACGGGATCAGCGGTACGGAGAACACAGACCTCAACGGAACGAATACCAACGGAACCGGAACGAACACGAACGGGACAACCACGAACGGAACGAACACCAACGGTACGGGGACGACGGACGGAACGAATACCAACGGAACCGGAACAGACGGGACAAATGTTAATGGGACGACGAACGGCACAAACGGAACAAACGATACCGGCAATACAACGGCGGGAGATGTTGTGGATGATGTTGTGGATGGTATCGGCGATGCCGGAAAAGATATTATCAATGGTGTGGAGAACGGCGTGGATGACGCGACAGGCGGCAATACAAACGCTAATGGAACAAACGCGGAATAAATATAGAAGAAATTACGGACGGGCTGCCATAAAAGAGTTTTGTGGCAGCCTTTTGTGAAAAAAGACAATGAAAGTGTGAAAAGAGGCGGAATATGGAACAGAACCTTCAGAAAAGCCGGGAATACCGGATGGCGGAGGCGGTGACAGAGGAGATACGCAAGGCAGTGAGAGGAAAGGATGCGTGTATCCGCAGAGCATTCTCAGCGATCCTGGCGGGCGGGCATCTGCTGATTGAGGACGTGCCCGGGGTTGGGAAGACGACGCTTGCCGTTGCATTTTCGAGGGCGATGGCGCTGAAGAACAACAGAGTACAGTTCACACCGGATGTACTTCCGGCGGATATCCTGGGATTTTCGATGTATGACAGGGAGGCAAATGATTTTTTCTACCGTCCGGGGGCGGTGATGTGCAACCTGTTTCTGGCAGACGAGATCAACCGCACTTCCCCCAAGACACAGTCTGCGCTTCTGGAAGTGATGGAGGAGGGGCGGGTGACAGTGGACGGTGTGAGCCGTCCGGTACCTGAGCCGTTTATTGTGATGGCGACGCAGAATCCGCGGGGAAGTGCGGGCACCTGGCTTCTTCCGGAATCGCAGCTGGACCGCTTTATGATCTGCATGAGTATGGGATATCCGGACGCGGAGAGTGAGATCGCGATCGCGCGGGGAGCGGGGAGCGGTGGGGCAAAGCAGGTCGGACAGGTGATGGATGCGGACGGACTGGCCGGGCTGCGGAAGGCCGTGGAGGAGATCTTTGTCCATGATCATCTATATACATATATGCAGAAGCTGGTTGCCGCCACGCGGGAGCATTCCTGTATTGAGCTGGGAGTCAGTCCGCGGGGGCTGATTGCGCTCACACGGATGGCGAAGGCGGAGGCGTTTCTTGAGGGGCGCGGTTATGTCATTCCCGAGGATGCGATAAAGGTATTTGCGGATGTGACAAAACACCGGATTCTGCTCAGCGCCAGGGCGCGGGTGACACACGTGACGCAGGAGGAAGTACTGGATGAAATTCTGCGCAGTGTGACAAAGCCGGTTTCTTACCGGATGCGGACGAAGGGGTGAGGGGATGGGCGGTGTGATATATCTTCTCGCGCTCATGCTCCTCACCTACACGGCGCTGCTCTATGAGAGCGGAACCATTCTGCTGTGCGTTTTCTGCGGCGTTGTTTTTGCGGCGCTGGCTTATCTTTATGTGTTTGTGCAGATGTTTCTGATACGGACAGAGCTTTCCCTGCCTGCCGGCGTGGCAGCTCCTGGAGAAAAGAAGAAGCTGGTATTTACCTGTCACAACCGCGGTATTTTTCCGGTGATAAAGATCAAAGGATATGTGAGCTGCACAAATTCATATTCAGGGGAGCGCAGGCGTCTGGTCATTACGGGATCGCCTGGGGGAAAGCAGATGGAATTGTACCGGACCGTGAGGGGAAACCATTGCGGTGTGGTGACATACCGGCTCCGCAAACTGCGCGTTTATGACCTTACGGGTATTTTTTCTCTTGCCAGGCGCTGTGACAGATGCGTGGAACTGACGGTCATGCCTCCGGCGTACGCGGCGGCAGTGCATGTGACGGAGCGGTGCCGCAGCTTTGCCGGAGATTCGGAGATTTACGACCAGGGAAGACCCGGGGCAGATGCATCCGAAGTATATTCCGTGCGTCCGTTTAAGGATGGTGACCGTATACAGAATATTCACTGGAAGCTGTCGGTGCGGTCGGATTCGCTGATCGTGCGGGAAAACAGCAGGCCGCTGGGAGCTCCTGTTGTATTGTATGTGGAACCGGCCGCTCCGGGAGGCAGAAAAAAGGCCGTCACCGCGGATGCGCAGTTTGCCGTCGCCGCGTCAGTCTCCCTGGCTCTGGCAGAACAGGGGTGCGCACATTATATTGCCTGGTATGACCGCGTAAGCGGGGATGTCGCCCGGATGCGGGCGGACTGCGGGGAGGATATGTACAGAGCCATGATGGCGATGTATGAGGGCGTCGTCCGGTGCAGATATCTGTCCGGCAGGCGGAGGCAGGAGGATGTGGAGGCCGCAGGACTAAGGGAGCGGTATCTGGATAAGTACCGGGGAGAGCAGGTGGTCACGGAGATATCGGTCAGCCGGGAAGCGGTGCTGGCGGTAAACGGGGTCTGCTGCCGGAGGATGGATCTCCGGAAGCTGGAAGAAGAACTGAGCGGGGTGGAACTGATTGTCTGAGAGTAAAACAGTATTTCATGTGTTCACAGGTGTGGTGACATGGGTTATGTCGTATATCTGTATCCGTGGCCTGGCGGTCTGCCTTCTTTATATGTACGAAGATGTCTTTATGACGGGAAAGATCCTGTTTTCCCTGAGGATATTTACGCTGACGGGGGCGGTGATCCAGGGCATGTATTATTTTCTGCCGTATCTTTCCGGCTGGTGGCGGACAGACGGAAAAGGCAGAGGGGCCGGTTTCCGGAACAGAGTGGATCTGCCGGCGCTGCTGCTGCATCTGGCAGTGGCGGACTGCTTCCTCTGGGTTTACATTAAACAGCAGCAGAGTCTTGGCAGAGGGCTTTTTATGCTGGCAAACCGCGTGATTGAAAAATGGAATGACTATTACGGGTCGCATTATGCACATTTCTATGTCTCACAGGGAAAGCCGGCTGATGTGAAGCTGGCGTTTCTGTTTCTGCTGCTGCTCGTTTTCTGGTGGGTGACGGTCAGCGTGCTCTGGTGGAAAGACGGGGCGTTTGCGGTGATTCCCGGACTGCTGATGGCGGCTCTTTGTCTTCTGGTGGGGTATGTGCCGGGGAAACGGGCGTTATTTCTCCTGATGGCGGGCGGTATCTGTGTCCTGCCCCTGTGCCGCTGGCGCGATCCGGATAAGAAAATAAGAACCCCGCTGTCGGCTGCACAGGGCGCCGGGGTGATGATTCTCGCGGCGGCTGTGTCTGTGTCTGCCGGGACGGTCTGGCGATTCGGGGGCGGTCTGGCGGACGAGCTTGCGGCCGGACATGAGGAAGTGATCGCATGGCAGAAAAATCTGGAGGAACAGATCCTGGAGAAGGGATCTGAGATTTTTTCCGAACAGTCTCCCGGCACGGTCTCCGGCAGGACTCCGCGTTACCGGGAAAAAGAGGTGATGACGGTAACGATGTCCGGGAGACCGGACGCGGATGTTTACCTGCGGGGATATGTGGGAGATACATACCGCGGCGGGATCTGGGAAAATGAGGGTGCCGCGGAGTTTGCCCGGGAGACTGCAGAGCGGCCGGGCAGGTGGGGAGAAGAGGCGGGAAAGCGGGTTCTGAACCTCGCGTACGAGACGGAATACCGTTTTTCGGGGAGGGGGACGGTCGCATATGAACTCCGTTATCCGGCTGACGCGGACGATTATGCATACCTTCCCTGCGGAATCCGTTATGACAGTATTAAGACTGCTGAGGGGCCGGGAGCGGGGGTGGCCGCGGAGGGGGACGCGTATTTTCTGCGCGGCGGGTGCCGGCAGG
>OFGG01000973.1_pt1 | contig 20923 bp, 16 predicted proteins | sample 1521701 | NCBI WGS metagenome assembly OFGG01 (sample SAMEA3504081, study PRJEB24116) | mouse gut metagenome | biome: mouse gut; feature: mouse-associated habitat; material: faeces | place: Denmark | collected 2011
GACCGGACCAATCTGCTGCTGTTCGACATCAAGCACTGGGACCCGGCCAAGCACGCAGAGGGGACCGGCGTGGACAACCGCCTGATTCTGGACAATCTGGCTCGGGCCATCGCCGGAGGAAAGGAGGTCCTGCCCCGCCTGCCGGTGATCCCCGGCTACAACAACAGTCTGGAGGATGCCGCCGGTTTTGTCCGCCTCCTGGGGGAGGCGGGAGCGGACCGGGTCCATCTCCTCCCCTTCCACCAGTTTGGGGAGAACAAGTATACGCTTTTGAGCCGGGAATACGCATACCGGGACGTCCCCGCCCTCCACGAGGAGGAGCTGGCGTCATTCCGGCAGGTGTTTTTGGATGCGGGGATCGACGCCTTCTTTTAAGGAGAGGAAACGATGAAACAGGACCGGGAAACGATGATTTTGGAGCTGCTCACTGCGGAGCACCGGCTGGAGGTCTCCGCCCTGGCTGGACGGGTGGGGGTGTCCCAGGTCACCATGCGCAAGGACCTGGACGATCTGGAGCGCCGGGGGCTGGTCATCCGGGAGCACGGCTGCGCCCTTCTGCGCAGCTCCGCCGGGTCCTGGCGGATCGTGATAGAGTGAAGATCCACCACACCGTAAAAACATTCATATTCATCACTTAAGGTAAGCCAATTCTTCAAGGCTCCCAGATAATTTCCCAAAGTCAGATTGCCTGTCGCCTGCATTCCGCTGTACAGGACCTTTTTGTCTCCCAGCATTGTTAAGTATCCTCCTACAATTATTATATCTTTAATAAGACACATGCCAGCCGAAAATAAATCATCAGACTGCACGCATCCACAATGGTCGTAATCAGCGGGGCCGCCATAATGGCCGGGTCCAGATTCATCCGCTTCGCCAGCATCGGCAGCGTACAACCAATCGTCTTAGCCAGAATCACCGTAAGCACCAGGGACAGCACCACCACCAGATTCACCAAAGGCTGATCCGGATACTGCAAAAGCAGCCGCACAAAATTAGCCGCCGCCAGCACAAGGCCGCACAGAAATCCCACCCGAAGCTCCTTCCAGGCTACCCGCGCCACATCCCGAAGCTCGATATCTGCCATACCGCGGATCACCGTCGTACTGCTCTGATTGCCGCAGTTTCCGCTGGTATCCATCAGCATCGGAATAAAGCTGATCAGCAGCGGCACCACCTGAAGGGCATTTTCATAAGTCACAAGAATCGCCCCTGTCAAAAGAGAGGTAAACATCAAAAGCAAAAGCCAGGGAATACGGTTCTTGGCCAGCTCCAGCACACTGGTTTTCAGATAGGGCTTCTCCGAGGGCAGCATAGCCGCCATCTTCTCAAAGTCCTCCGTGGCCTCCTGCTCCATAACCTCCACCACATCGTCTACGGTGACAATTCCCACCAGGCGATCCTCATGGTCCACCACCGGCAGACAGAGCAGATCATACTTGTTGAAGGTTTCCACAACCTCCTCCTGGTCCTCCGTAGTAACCGCATAGATGATATTCTCATCCATAATATCCTTGATAATGGTGTGATACGGATTCATCAGCAGATCCTTCACCGTCACAACGCCCTGGAGCTGGCGCTTGCTGTCCGTCACAAAGCAGGTGTAAATCGTCTCCTTATCCACGCCGTTTTCCCGGATATAGGCAAATGCCTGCTCCACGGTCATATTCCGCTTAAGTCCGATGTACTCCGCCGTCATAATGCTTCCGGCGCTGTTCTCCGGATACTGTAAAAACTGATTAATCAAAGCCCGGGTGTCCGGCGCCGCATTCTTAAGCACACGCTTTACCACAATGGCCGGTAGCTCCTCCAGCATATCCACTGCGTCGTCCACATAAAGGTCCTCGATGATTTTTCCCAGCTCATAGTCCGTAATACTGTTGATAATATGCTCCTGGTCCTCAACCTCCAGGAAGGAAAACACATCCGCCGCCAAATCCTTTGGCAGGATGCGGTACACCTTCAGCCGCTCCTCCTCCTCCAGCTCCTCCATGAGGAAAGCGATGTCCGCTTCGTTCAGCTCGGCAAGAAATTGACGGATATTCGTATACTTCTTGGCGGCAAGAAGCTCTCTAAGTTCTTCTAACTCGATTCTTCTCTCCATAGCATTTCTCCTTATGTGGTTTTAGAATTGTCCGGCAACTTCGACCAGGAAGAGGGTTGTCGCTGCTTATTTTCGTACTCTTCATCCAAAACCACCACCTTTCGAAATGCTGTATTCATCAGAATCCGCGATACGTCTCTGACATTCCCATTTTAACGTCAGAACGCCTCTTTGTCAATGTAATAAATCTCTTTTATTCCCTCCAGGCCCACCCGCCCGCTGGTGGCGTCCGCCAGCTCCTTCTTCAGTATGCCCAGCGCCTCCGCAGGAATATGCAGCCGCAGGGCCACATTCTGCCCGTATTCCGCGGACAGGGGCTCTATGCCTCTTTCCCTCAGCAGGTACTGCACCTTGCCTATGTCGCCGTAGTCCGCTTCCGCCACAGCCTCATAGCCCGGGCGCATCCTGCCCACCCGGCAGTTCCGCAGGCCCTCCTTCACGGCCTGGGTGTAGGCCCTGACCAGGCCCCCGGTGCCCAGCAGCACGCCGCCGAAATACCTGGTGACCACCACCGCCGCGTTGCGGATTCCCTCTCCCGTCAGCACCTCCAGCATGGGCCGCCCCGCCGTCCCGGAAGGCTCCCCGTCGTCGCTGCAGCGGGTCAGCTCCGCCCTGCCGCCTATCACGAAGGCGGAGCAGTTGTGCCTGGCGTCCCAGTATTTCTTCTTCATCTCTTCGATGAAGCGCACTGCCTCCTCCTCGCTCTCACATGCCCGAAGCGTGGCGATGAAGCGGGATTTCTTCTCCACATACTCTCCCTCTCCGCCTGATAACAGCACGCGGTAGGAGCCCTCTCTTCCACTTTCCATATATCTTCCCCGTTTCCCGTCTGATTTTTCTGTCATTATGCCTTTCTTCTATCTAGAATAGCATAATATGTCTAAAATGTGAAACAATTATTAAGAAGAAAAAGAAATCCTTTATTTACATAATACTTTTTGGTATAATATATTAAATATGCGAATACGCAACCATCCCTTCCAAAACGTATCAGCAGAAAGGCGAATCAAATGAACTATGGAAAAAGAGGTGTCCGCGCCAAGCAGAGGGCACTTAACTCTAAGACAAAGAAACTGGGGCGCAAGCTCATACTGACCCTGGTGAAGCTTGCCCTGGCCGCCGTCATCGGCATCGTAATCTGCGTCGTCTGCGCAGGACTGGGCGCCTACAAGGGCATCCTGGCCTCCACGCCGCAGATTCACTTAAGCGATGTGGTGGCCACGGGGGAGGCTACCATCGTGTACGACTGCGAGGGCAACGAAATCGACCAGTATGTCAGCATGAACTCCAACCGAATCCAAATCAACAGCATGGACCTCATCCCCAAGCATCTGGGAGAGGCTTTCGTGGCTCTGGAGGACAAGCGCTTCTACAAGCACAATGGCGTGGATTTCGAGGGAATTGTCCGCTCGGCCGTACACTTCATACAGTCCATGGGCAAGACAAAGGAAGGTGCCAGCACCATCACCCAGCAGCTTCTGAAGAACACCATCTTCACCACATGGACCGAGGAAAACGGGAACATGATTAAGATGTTCAAGCGAAAGTTCCAGGAGCAGTACCTGGCCCTGGCCATCTCCGAGCGGTTCACCAAGGAGGAGGTGCTGCTGCGCTATATGAACGCCATCAACCTGGGGCAGAACACCCTGGGCGTGGAGTCCGCTTCCCAGCGGTACTTCGGCAAATCCTGCAGCGACCTTACCCTGTCGGAATGCGCCGTCATCGCCTCCATCACCCAGAACCCCACCGGCCTGGATCCCATCCGCTTCCCTGAGTCAAATGCCAAGCGCCGGCTGGATTGCCTGAACAACATGCTGGAGCTGGAGTTCATCACGGATGCGGAATACGAGGAGGCCATCGCGGATACGGAGGCGGTATATAATCGCATCGAGCTCCACGACCTGGATGTCCAGACCGCCGTCAACACCACTGCCGGCTCCTATTTCTCGGATGCGGTGTACGAGCAGGTGAGGGACGACCTGATCAATATCGCCGGATACAGCGAATCCATGGCGGAGACCCTGCTGACCTCCGGAGGCCTGCGCATCGAGTCCACCATGGATCCCACCATCCAGGCAATCTGTGACGAGGAATTCTCCAACCCGGAGAACTTCCCCGAGAACGTATACTGGTACCTGAACTATGCCCTCACCGTCTACGGTGCCGATGAACAGCAGTACAATTTCAGCAAAGAGAACATGATGACCTGGTTCAAAGACAATCTGGACAAGGGCTTCAACCTGATATTCAGTTCCCAGGACGCGGCCTATGAGGCCATCGCCACCTACCGCAGCGCCGTGCTGGCGGATCTGGGGATTGCCGACAGGGAGGACAACTATCTGGAGACCATCTCCATGACCGCTCAGCCCCAGGCCGCAATGACCATCCAGGATCAGTCCACCGGCTATGTGGTAGCCATCGTCGGCGGGCGCGGCACAAAGGAGGGGAGGCGAACCCTGAACCGCGCCACCGATGCCAAGCGTTCACCCGGCTCCACCTTCAAGGTGCTGGCGGCCTTCGCCCCTGCCTTAGACAGCGCAGGACAGACCCTGGCCACCCCCTACCTCGACGCTCCCTTCAACTTCAGCGACGGCACTCCCTGCCGGAACTGGTACAGCGGCTACCGGGGCATCAATTCCATCCGGGACGGCATCAGGGAGTCGCTGAACATCGTTGCCGCCAAGACCGAGACTGTCATCACGCCCCAGTTGGGCTATGATTATCTGCTGAACTTCGGCTTCACCACTCTGACGGACGGCGTATGGCTCAGGGACTCCACCGGGGAGGAGCGCTTCTACACGGATGTCAACCAGACGCTGGCTCTGGGCGGGCTGACCTACGGCGCCACGCCCCTGGAGCTGACGGCCGGCTATGCGGCCATCGCCAATATGGGAGCCTATATAGAGCCTAAGCTCTACACCAGGGTGACCAATACAGACGGCGACATCCTTTTAGACAATACCAATCCCACCTCCAGGCAGGTCATCAAGGAGACCACCGCTTTCCTGCTCACCGATGCCATGGTGGATGTGATAAGGGGTGTGGGCGGCACCGGCACCAGCTGTAATTTCAGCTCCACCATGGCCATCGCCGGCAAGACCGGCACCTCCACGGATTACAACGATGTATGGTTCGCCGGTTTCACGCCCTACTACACCTGCAGCGTCTGGTCTGGCTATGACAACAATGTGCATATGCGCACCGAGCGTCCCGGCAGGGAGGTGGATCTGTCCAAGACTCTCTGGACCGCCATCATGAAGCGCGTCCATGAGAACCTGCCCGATGAGAAATTCACCACGCCCCAGGGCATCGTCCGGGCGGAGGTGTGCACCATGTCGGGCCTGCAGCCTATCCCGGGTGTCTGCACTACTACAAGAGGCGAATACTTTGCCGCGGGAACGGCCCCTACAGATCCCTGCAATATCCATTATGTGGGGGATGTCTGCAACTACGACCTGCTGCCTGCAAGCCCTGAATGTCCGATGAAGGTACCCGGCAATCTGGACCTGCCGTTCCAGGAGGATCCTTCCCTTCTGCAGGGCTCCGCGGCCATCACGCCTGACGGAGAGACGGCGGACGGCTCGGACAGCCCGCATTGCCAGCACGATGCCGCGTTCTTCGCGAATCCCGACTATGAGGCCATCCTGGCGCAGCAGGCCTGGGAGATTACGGAACGCGACCTTGCCGCCCAGCAGGAGGCCCTTCAGGATCCCGGTATCGACCCCAATGCGCAATGATTTCATAATGCCTGACCCAAAGGCCGCGATGCGCTGAACACGCATCGCGGCCTTTTCATCCCCTTTCTCTTGCTTCCCTGATGCCACTGCGGCATCCTTGACACCAGCCCATGTTTCGTCCGGAAGCTATCCGAAAACTTCCGAAAACCACTCGTCTGAAAACGTCTGAAAACGGCGAAAACTGGCAATCTATGCTTGCATAGAAATATGGTAGTGTGGTATAATGTTGAGACGTAGGGAATCATGTCGGTTTCTGAATTCCTGTATACAAGGCATACGAAATCACGTCACATTCCTGACTATCAACAAAACCAAGGAGAACATCTATGGAACAGCCATTATATACTTCCGTAAAAGTGAACAATGAAATCGAGCTATGCGAAATTGCTGACCTGGAGTGCAAGCAGCTCATCGAGAAGGCGCTCCTGGGCCATCGTATCTCCTACTATATCCGCTGGCCCAAATCCTCCATCTTCCATCGCAGCAAAAACACCTGCATCATCTGCGTGAACGAGAATTCAAAGGATACCGCGGAGGATGTAGTGCGCTCCATCTGCGCTGAAAAGGGCTATGCGGTTAAATTCCTCATGCGCAGATCCCAGAATCAATATCTGTAGGCCGCTCTGGAATTTTATAAGAACTGAGCAAAAAATTCTGCAAAAAATTTAGATTTTTTGTTGACAAGACTGCCAGAACTTGCTATAATATCATTTGTGAGTGCGGAACACATTCATGTGCTGCTGTGGCTCAGTAGGTAGAGCGTCGCATTGGTAGTGCGGAGGTCACGGGTCCGATTCCCGTCAGCAGCTTTCTGGAACCATTGATTTTGCATGATTCCACAGAACCAACCAAAGCTAATTTGGTTGGCTTTTATTTTGCCTGGAATTCTGCGATGCTGCTTATAATCTGGCTTTTCGTGTCTATACTCTGCCTGTTCCTGTGGTAATGGTTCTCCGTACAGGCGATGTTCGTGTGCCCCATCTGCTCCATAATCAGCCGATTGTCCACATTGTGGCGTATCATAAAAGTGTTTCCGTCAAAGACCTCGTGTTTCAGAGCAGTCTGCAGCCAAGCGCCTACTCTGTCCCCTGGACGTTCTCCCGCTTCAGCTTCCGGTACAGCACGAAATACATCGTAATAAAGCATGCCAGCCCGCCGATGCAGTTGGAGATGGGCTCCGCCCAGAACACGCCGTCCACGCCCATTCCCAGCCTGGGCAGGATCATCGTCAGCGGTGCCACGATCACAGCCTTGCGCAGCAGGGAGAAGAAGATTGCCTGCCGGGAATATCCCAGCGCAGTGAAGGCCGACTGGCCTGTGAACTGGAACGCCATGAAGAAGAATCCGAAAAAGTACAGCTTCAGCGCGCCGGTTCCCGCCTCCAGCATGGCCGCGTCCTCCGTGAAAACCGACAGCAGCAGATGGGGGCACTGTATCACCACCAGCCAGGCCAGCAGGGTATACAGGATGCCCATACAGGCCGTGAAGCGGATTCCCTGGCAGATTCGGTCGTACCGCTTCGCCCCGTAATTGTACCCAAGCACCGGCTGGGAGCCGCTGGTGAGCCCGTTCACCGGCAGCGACAGGATCTCCCGCACGGAATTGATGACCGTCATGATCCCTACGTACAGATCCCCGCCGTATATCTTCAGGGTGGCATTGCAGACCACCTGCACCAGACAGTTCGTCCCCTGCATGATGAAGCCTGACATGCCGAGGGCTGCGATTTCCCGGGCCAGCTTCCAGTCCACAGGAAGGTTCTGCCTACGGATATGCAGCCCGGCCTTTTTGCCGGTCAGGAAGCGCAGCACCCAGACACAGGATACCGTCTGGCTCAAAATGGTGGCCAGGGCCGCACCTCCCACGCCCATGTCCAGCGCGAAGATGAACACGGGATCCAGTACCAGGTTCAGCACAGCCCCAATCAGGGTCGTCATCATGCCCGTCTTCGGATAGCCCTGCGCGTTGATGAAGCCGTTGAGCCCTGTGGAGAGCATGGCGAAGGGAGTCCCCAGCAGGTAGATGCGCAGATATGCGTCCGCATACACATAGGAGGCATCGCTGGCCCCGAACAGATAGAGCACCGGCCTACGCAGCAGGTAGCAGAAAAGGAATATCGCCACCGAGCAGCCCAACAGCAGCGAGCAGGTATTTCCCAATATCCGTTCCGCCCGCTCCTCCTGGCCCGCCCCCCTGGCTATGGAGAACAGAGGCGTCCCTCCCGTGCCGAAGAGATAAGTAAACGCCGCGATCAGCGTGGTCAGCGGGAACGCCAGCCCGATGCCTGTCAGCGCCATGCTGTCCGCCCCCGGCAGATGCCCGATATAGACACGGTCCACCACATTGTATAAAAGCAGCACCATCTGTGCCAGCATCAGGGGAACGGCCTGGGACATGATATTCCGCCAGACCTTCCCCTTAGAAAAGTCGTTCGACATGAGCTGCCTCCTCACATGTCCTTTTAATATGTCTTGCTGTTGTCCACGATTACCTGGGACTCTTTCTTCACAACGGTGGACGCGCCGATCTTCTCCTGGAGCAGCCGATAGAACCGCTCATCCGGGAAGTCCTTTACATCCACTGTCTCCCCTGTCCATGCGCTCAGATGTATGGCATTGGAGATGGTCAGCCCGAAAATGCCCTCCTCCCCCGGTGCCAGAAGCTGTGCGCCGCTTCGCAGGGCAGCGGCGAAATTGCTCAGGATGCCCACATGCTGGGGCCCGCCGGAGAAGTCCGCCGGAACATTGCACTCCCAGCACTCCGGCCTTCCGAAGGGAGCCGTGTTCACCCTGTTGTGCTCCCGCTCCGAGACCACGTTCCGATGGAAGACGATCCTGTTATCCTCCACCACGACCTTGCCCATGTCGCAGGCGATCTCCAGACGGTTGGTGCCCGGCGCCTCCCCGGTGGAGGTGATGTATTCCCCGGTGGTCCCATTGTCATACTCGAAGTATGCCATCACATCGTCTTCCACTTCGATGTCATAATACTTGCCGAAGCTGGCCTTGGCGAATATCCTGTCCGGCATGCCGAACATCCACTGCCAGAGATCCAACTGGTGGGGATTCTGGTTGATCAGCGCGCCGCCGCCCTCCGTCTTCCAGGTGGAGCGCCATGTGCTGCTGTCGTGGTAAGCCTGGGGGCGATACCAGTCCGTGATGATCCATGTGATCCTCTTGATATGGCCCAGCTCCCCCTTCTGCACCATCTCCCGCAGCTTCTGGTATACCGGGTTGGTCCGCTGGTTGTACATGATGCCGAATTTCCTGTCGGACTGCGCCGCGGCGGCGTTCATCTCCTTTACCTGCTTCGTGTAGACCCCTGCAGGCTTCTCCGTGATGACGTGCAGGCCGTGGCGGAATGCCTCTATGGCAAGGGGCGGATGGAAATAATGGGGCGTGGCGATGATCACCGCATCGCACAGGCCGCTGCGGTACAGCTCCTCTGCCTCGCCGAATACCGGGACCTGGGGATACTCCTGCCTCGCCGCCTCACATCTGGCCGGGGCAATGTCGCAGATTGCTCCCAGCTCCATGCCCGGCACCTTTCCTTCCGCCACGCTTTTCACATGTACGGTTCCCATGTTCCCGAAACCGATTACGCCTAATCTCACATTTTTCATGGATACAGCTCCTCCTACCTGATTATTTTATCCAAAATCGCTTCCAGTGCCCGGTATGCCAGCGTAAATGTGCCCTCTCCGCCCTGGGGGAGGTTCTGCATCTTGTCGTCCAGCTCCAGATCGGCCAGCCCCGAAAAGCTGCCCAGATGGGGCTCCAGGCTCAGATACCCCTCATACCCGCTGTCCAAAAGGCCTTTCAGGATATGCCCCACATTGCCGTCCCCGGCCCCGGCCGGTACTACGTTCCCGTCTTCCGCCCGTGCATCCTTGACATGCACATAGGCGATGAAGCTCCGCAGAGCCTCATAGGCCTCCTTCGTATCCTGGCCGCACTGCACGAAGTTGGCCGGATCGAACACTGCCTGAAAATGCCTGCAGCCCAGCTCCCTCATCAAATCCGCGCAGCGCTCCGCAGTATCCCCGTATATGCCCTTCTCGTTCTCGTGGAGCAGCACCACGTCCCGCTCCCCGGCATACGCCGTCATCCTGCGCAGGCGGCGGATCACCTCCTCCCGCTCTCCGGCAGTCCACTCGTGGGCGGCCCCATCGCCCTCCCCCGCCGCGGAATCAGGCCTCTCCGGGGGATAGAAGCTGAACATCCTGATATATCCGGCGTCCAGCCTCTCCGCGATGTCCACCACCCTTTGGAACTTCTCAAAGTGCGCCTGGAAGTCCTCGTCCAGCCTTATCTTCCCGATGGGGGAGCCGATGGAGGACGCTTTGATCCCACAGCGCTCCATCTTCTCCTTCAGCGCGGCCACCTCGCCGTCCGAAAGCTCCGCAATGTTCTTCCCGTCAATCCCCCTTGGTTCAAAATACCTGATATCCAGCTTGTTCAGCACCCGGAACTGGGTATCCACATCCTCCGCGATTTCGTCCGCAAAGCCAGAGATCCTGTCATATTTCATCCGTCCCTGCCCTCCTTTATCCTTTCGATATCTCTATTTTAGCACAGTCCTCTCCCTCTGTCACTTCCCTTTTGGCTCTCCGGAGCTCAGCCACAGTGGGAACTCCCTGTCTATCCGCTCCTTCAGGGCCGCCCGCTGCCCTTCCGTGACAAAGGCGGCCTCCGCCGCGTTGATCGCCAGGCCCTTCAGCGCCTCCCCGCTCAGCCCGAACCGTTCCTGCAGCAGCAGGTACTCCCTCTTCAGGCTGGTGCCGGATACGGTCACATTGTCGGTATTGACGGTGGCGCGGACCCCTCTGTCCAGGAACCTCTCCAGCGGATATTCCTCTGGCAGGCCTACCGCCCTTGTCTGGAGATTGCTGGAATAGCACATCTCCAGAAAAATCCCCCTGTCCCGAAGGATTTCCATCAATTCCGCGTCCGACGCCGCATGTATCCCATGGCCGATGCGGACAGCCCCCAGCTCCAGGGCCGTCCTGACGCTTTCCGCCCCTGCGGCCTCGCCTGCGTGGATGACCAGGGGGATTCCCCGCTCCCCGGCCCTGCGGAAGACATCGGCGAACCTGTCCGTGGGGTATGCGGCCTCGTTCCCCGCCAGATCCAGGGCGCAGACACCCCTCCCCAGAAAGCGCTCCGCCACAGCCACCGTCTCCATGTTCTCCGCCCTGTTGCCCTCTCCCCGCATGCAGCACAGGATCAATCCGGCCGATAGCCCAAAATCCCGGATCCCCCGCAGGAGTCCTGCCGCTGCCGCACTGACGGCCTGCTCCTGGGTCATCCCCTTCTCCAGATGGAGCTGCGGGGCGAACCGAATCTCCCCATGGCACAGCCCCTGCCCACTCAGTCTCTCCAGAAGCCGGTAAACAGCGTATTCCAAGCTCTCCCCGGTCTGCAATACCCGGAGGGGGAGCTGGAATTTCTCCAGATATTCCCCCAGGTTCCTGCAGTCCGGCTCCACCGAGAGGAGGCTGCGCAATTCCTCCTGGCGCGTCGAAGGAAGCGCAGCCCCCGACAGTTCTGCCAGGCGCGGCATATCCTCCGGGTCTATGGAGCCGTCCAGATGTAGATGCAAATCGATCATTTTTCCTCTTCTCCTGTCTGCGCCTCATGGATCTGCCGTGTTTTCCGGAATCCATGGCCGCTGTCATTGTCTCCATTGTCTCTATGCAAAATGCCACGAGGACTGTCCTCCCCATGGCATTTCCGCTTTCTGTTCATATGTTGGTGTCCACCTTCGCGCCCTTGATGTCCTCCACCACCAGGTTCATCTTGCTGACCAGGTTCTGGATTTCCTGCTGAATCTCCGTCTGGGCGTTCTTTAAGTCGGACATCTCCTCCAGGGGCATATCCTTCATGAGCTCTTCCAGCTCTTCCTCATCCTCCCGGCGCTTCTCCAGGACCTCCTCCTGCTCTTCCTTCTTCTCCTCGATGGCCTCGGCTTCCTCTTCCTTTTTCTCCTGCTCCTGGTCGATATGCTCTTTGGCCTCCTCCACGATCATGCCGATGGCCTCGTCCCGGGCGGCTTCCATGACCTGGTCCGCCTCCTTCCGGGCCTTCACCATGGGGTCTCTCTTCAGGCGTTCCAGCCGGATGCCCCGGATGACGGCATTTTCCTTCTCGATGTTCCGGCCTGTGAAAAATGCGGTCTTCTGATGAATCAATGTCTCTTCGTTCACCTCAAGCTGGACCTTCTGGTACTCCGTAATCCCCTTGTCCTTGATTGCAGCCAGCTTCGCCTCTTCCTCCCGCGTCAGCTGGACGCCTGTCCAGGGCTGCTGGGAGGCCTGTTCCTTTTTCAAAAGCTCCAGATCCTGCTGTTCCTGGCTGTCGGGATCCACCTCATAATGGGTCGTCCATTCATTGCTCTTTGCCTCCAGGGCCCGGAGGCTGTCCTGGGCATCCTTATAGGTGGAGCGCAACTCCCTCAGGCGGTCCCTGCTCTCCTGGATCTGCCCGTCGATCATCCTGTCCCCGTCCCAGGTATCGCTCACAATCTTCATGGCGCGCTCCTGGGCCTGGGCCCGGCGCTGCTGCAGTCTGTCCTGCAGGGGGAATTCTGCCAGCAGGTTCCCGGCGTAGAAGGTCGCGCTCTTTCCCTTTGAATCCTGAGTGTTCCGGTCTGCCCCGGCCCTCTCCGCCTGGCTGCGGCTCTGGGTGTCCCCTGTGAAAATCGTGATGTTGCTCTGTATGTTCATGTCATGCCCCCTTTGTCTCTGTTCCGTCAGATGACCTGAAACCCGTCAGGCCCTGCCCTTGTCTGCTGCCCCATCCCCGATATCCTACGACAGGATGTCCGCAGCCATGTCCTGCTTTATGTCTGCAGCTTCGCTCTGACCGGCTGATTCTGCAGTTCCCCGCCTTCCGGCGAAGCAGCGCCTCCCTGCCGCGGCGTTCCCGGGCTGCGCTCTTTCCCGTCAGACGTTCAGGTCCACCTGGGCGCCCTTAATGTCCTCGTCCAGGAGGTTCACCTCATTCAGCACCTTCTGGATCTGCTGCTTGACCTCGTCTATGGTCTGGCTCAGGTCGGTCATCTCTTCCACGGGCATATCTTCTATGAGCTCATCCAGCTCCTCTTCCCTCTCTTCCCGCTTCTCCAGAATCTCCTCCTGCTCTTCCCTCTTCTCCTCGATGGCCTCGGCCTGCTCCTCCCGCTCCTCCTGCTCTTCGTCCAGGTGCTCCTTGGCCTCTTCCTCCACGATGCCGATGATCTCCTCCCGGGCAGCCGCCAGCACGTCCTCCGCCTGCTCCTGGGCGTCCAGCACGGGATGGTATTTATTCCGCTCCGCCCGGATATCTTGAATCACATCCGACTCTTCAGCCACCACTATGTTATTTTCCGCAATCACCTTCCGGTAATAGGAGGCTGCCTTATCGAGTTCCAGGGCCCGGGTCTGGTAGTCCGTCATCCCGTTCTCCCGGATTTCGGCCAGGCGCTCCTTCTCCTCCTCAGTGAGCTTCTGGCCCAGGGCGTTGCGCTTCATAAGCTCCAAATCCATCTGTTCCTCACTGTCAGCCGCCACGCCGTATCCCTCCCGCAGGTCTTCCTCCATCTGGCGGAATTCCTTCAGGCTCTCCATAGCGTCTTTGTTGTCTTCCCTCAGCTCCCCGATGCGCTCCTGGCGCTGCATGATTTCGTTATCTATCACTTTGTCCGCGTCCCAGGCATCCCCCACGATCTTCATGGCGCGCTGCTGGGCTTCCGCCTTCTTCTGCTGAATCTTCTCCCGCAGAGGGAATTCCTTCAGGAAATTCCCGGCGTATACGGACCTGCTCTTCTGGTCGTAGCTGTACGTCCCCTCTTTCTTGGTCCATTCTGCCTGGGCATTGTTCCGGGTATCCCCGCTGAAGACGGTTATGTTGTTCTGTACTCTCATGGCTGCCCCTCTCATTTTTGAAATGTGGATATGTGCGTACAATTAGAATCCATAATGTATATCGGCGGATCGGGGCGAATCCTTATACTGCAGACCGCCAGAATTTACAGTGGCGTCTCCGGGAAAGCACTTGGCTGGCGGTCTGCAGTCGGGTTGCGCTGCAAATTTAACCGGTGTGCAGTATAAGTACCGGCTTCGGCTTTGCCTGCCCCTTCGGCCGATTCTTTTTGCGTGTTCTTTTCTATCTCCAGCCGCCGGATCCGCCATCGATTCGTGATGGTTTCCGCCCGAGTCAGGGGCATGTCGGCTTTAACGGATGCGGATATATTCGGAGACGTCTGTCTCCCGTATGGCCTTGCGCAGCGGCAGGATCCTCTCCGGCGCTACGGACAGCTCGTCCACGCCCATGGCCAGGAATTCCCCGGTCAGCTCCGGGTCAGCCGCCAGCTCTCCGCAGATTCCCGCCCGGATTCCGGCCCTGTGGGCATTTTCCACTGTCAGTTCGATCATCCGCAGCACCGCGGGATGGTGGGTGTCTCGGAATTCGTCCAGGGACTGGTTCTGTCTGTCCAGCGCCAGCATATACTGGGTCAGGTCATTGGTGCCGATGCTGAAGAAATCCACCTCTCTGGCCAGCAGGTCGCTGATCACCGCGGCGGCCGGGGTCTCTATCATGATGCCCTGCTCCGGATGGCCTTGAGGCAGGCCCCGGGCCTCCAGCTCTGCCTTTGCCTCCTCCACGATTTCCCTGATTCTGCGCACTTCCTTCACGCTGGTGATCATGGGGTACATGATGGCCAGCCTCCCGTATGCGCTTGCCCGCAGCAGGGCCCTCAGCTGGGTCTTGAAGATTTCCGTTCTGGTCAGACAGAGGCGGATGGCGCGGCATCCCAGGGCGGGATTCTCTTCCTTTTCCATCCCGAAATAAGCGCACTGTTTGTCCGCGCCGATGTCAAGGGTACGGATGATCGCACGCTTTTTTCCCATGGCCTCGGCCACGGTGCGGTAGATCCGGAACTGCTCTTCCTCGGTGGGAAAGTCGTTGCGCTCCAGGTAAATGAATTCGCTGCGGAACAGTCCGATTCCATCGGCATCGTTCTGCAATACCATGTCCAGGTCTTTGATGCTCCCGATATTGGCGTGGAGCTGGATGCTCTGGCCGTCAAGGGTAAGGTTCTCTTTGCCTATCAGGGTTCGGAAGAGCTCTTTTTTCTCCTTTTCCTCCTCCAGGGCTTTCCGCATCCTGGCACAGGTCTCCCTGTTCGGATCGATGTAGAGCATGCCCGCCGCGCCGTCCACGATGCCCGGCCTGCCGTCCAGGCTTTCGTCCAGAGGAATGTCCGTACCCACCAGGGCCGGGATTCCCATGGTCCTGGCCAGGATGGCGGTATGGGAATTCAGGGAGCCCCGGGCGGTGACGAAAGCCAGGACCTGACTTTTGTCAAGCTGCACTGTCTGGGAGGGGGCAAGGTCGTCCGCCAGGAGGATGACCGGCTCCTTTTCCTGAATCCTCTCCTCCTCCCGGCCCTGGAGGATGGCCAGCAGGCGCCGGGAGATATCCTCTATGTCGGCGGCGCGGCCTCTCATATAAGCGTCCTCACAGGCCTGGAACTTCTGCTCCAGGTCCTCCGCCGTCCGGGCTACGGCGTATTCCGCGTTGACAGACTGGGTATGGATGATGTCCTCAATGGAGCCCTGGAATTCGCTGTCCTTCAGCATCATCCGGTGAATCTCGAAGATGGACGCTTCAGCCTCCCCCACCTGCCGCAGGGCCTTTTCATACAGCCCGTCCAACTGCTCTAAGGCCATCCCGGCGGCCTCCCGGTAACGGCAGATCTCCGCTTCCTGGTTCTGTTTCTCCTCCCGCTCTACACGGCTCTCCGGCCTGCCGTACACAGAAACCTTGCCTATGGCGATTCCGCCGCATACGCTCTTTCCATGATATACCTGCATCTCTGCCCCACCTCCGGTAGCGTCTCCTTCTGTCCTCAAGTCCTTCTGACCTCAGCCTCTTCCATCCTTGAGCCTGCCATCTGCCTGTATAAATCCGTGACTTCCTCTCTGGTGGCCAGCAGCTCCGAAAACGCGCTTGCGCTTCCGGCGGCTATCCCCATGCGGAAGGCATGTCCGTAGCCATGCCCTTCCATCCATCCCGCCAGGAAGCCTGCCACCATGGAGTCTCCTGCACCCACGCCGTTGACCAGTTTCCCCCTGGGGGCAGAGGCCGCATAGACTTCTCCGTCCCCTGCCGCCAGGACCGCGCCCTGACCGGCCATGGACACCAGGACGTTCACGGCCCCCAGCTCCCTAAGCCTCCGCGCATAGGGTATGGCCTCCTCCCTGTCCCTAAGCTCCACGCCGAAGATTTCGCCCAGCTCATGGCTGTTAGGCTTCACCAGGAAAGGCCCATACTCCAGCACATTCATCAGCAGATTCTTCGTGGCGTCCACCACGGTCATCACGCCTCTCCCGGCCAGCCTTTCCATGATTTTCCCATAGGTCTCGTCCGGCATGGAGCCGGGGATGCTTCCCGCCAGCACCAGCACATCCCCCTCCCCCAGAGCATCGAGCCTCCCCATCAGTTCCCCCACAGCCTCCCTGCCGATCCGGGGGCCCCGGCCGTTGATCTCCGTGCCGTCAATGGATTTCAGCTTCAGATTGATTCTGGAAATCCCCTCCCGAAGCCGGATGAAATCGGACTTCACCCCCATCCCCTCCACCCGGCGGACAATCTCCTCCCCCGTGAACCCTGCCACAAATCCCAGAGCCGTATTTTCAATCCCCAGATTGCTCAGCACAATGGAGACATTCAGCCCCTTCCCTCCCGGCAAAATCACCTCCGAGTCCGTCCGGTTGGTCAGGCCCAGCCTGAAATCCTCTACCGAAACAATGTAATCCAGTGAAGGATTGAACGTAACTGTGTAAACCATCCCACTCCTCCTATCCCGCTCCCCTGTCTATGGAAAAACTGCCGGACAGAGCAAAGCTATCCGACAGCTTTCAAATATGCCACAGCACAAACAGCCAATAACCTGGAGCAAATCCGGAAGAATGCCCGCACTCCTAAAGAGCTGGGGTATGCCCCCTCTTGGCCGCTCAGAAAATCTTTGCGCACTTAGCCCTCAAACTGGGAATGGTACAGCGTTGAGTAAAATCCCTTCTGCTCCAGCAGCGCCTGATGGCTGCCCTGCTCGATGATGTTGCCGTCCTTCATCACCAGGATGATGTCCGCCTCCTGGATGGTGGAGAGCCTGTGGGCCACGATGAAGCTGGTCCTGCCCTCCATCATCCGGGCGAAGGCGTTCTGGATCCGCATCTCCGTGCGTGTGTCGATGGAGGAGGTGGCCTCGTCCAGGATCAGCATGGGCGGCAGGCAGAGCATCACCCTGGCGATGCACAGCAGCTGCTTCTGGCCCTGGGACAGGCTGCCGCCGTCCTCGGCGATTACAGTGTCGTAGCCATTCGGCAGACGCTTGATGAAGCTGTGGGCATGGGCCGCCCTGGCCGCCTGCACCACCTCTTCCTCGGCGGCTTCCGGCTTTCCCATGCGGATATTGTCCCGGATGGTGCCGCTGCGCAGCCAGGTCTCCTGGAGCACCATGCCGTAGCTGGTGCGCAGGCTCCCTCTGGTGATGTCCCGGATATCCGTGCCGTCCACCCTGATCTGCCCGCTGTCCACGTCATAGAAGCGCATCAGCAGGTTGATCACCGTGGTCTTGCCGCAGCCCGTGGGGCCTACGATGGCCACCCGCTGTCCGGGCTTCACGGTGAGGTTGAAATTCTGGATCAATTTCCGCTCGGGCACATAGCTGAAATAGACGTTCTCCAGGGCCACGTTGCCCGCCGCGTCCGTCAGCACTTTGGCGTCCTGCGCATCCGGCACCTGGGGCTCCTGGTCTATGAGTTCGAAGATTCTGGCGGCGCAGGCCAGGGCGTTCTGGAGCTCTGTCACCACGCCGGATATCTCATTGAAGGGCTTCGTGTACTGGTTGGCATAGCTCAAGAAGCAGGACAGGCGCCCTACGCTGATGCCGCCCCGGATGGCCACGAAAGCGCCAAATATCCCCACCCCTGCGTACACCAGGCTGTTGACGAAGCGGGTGGCGGGATTGGTGATGGAAGAGAAGAAAATCGCCTGCAGGGAGCAGCCCTGGAGCCTGTCGTTGATCTCCCCGAACTGGCTCTTCACCGCCTCCTCCCTGGAGAAGGTCTTCACAATCTTCTGGTTTCCGATGGTCTCCTCTATCAGGGACGTCTGCTCTCCCCGAATCTCCGACTGTAGCTTGAACATGGAGTAGGTCCTTGTGGCGATGAATCTGGCCACCAGGAAGGACACCGGGGTGATGCACACAACCACCAGGGCGATGGGCACATTGGTGACCATCATGAAGATCAGGGTTCCGATAATCGTCAGCACGCCTGTGAACAGCTGGGTGAAGCCCATGAGCAGGCCGTCCGCGAAGGTGTCCACGTCCGCCACCACCCGGCTGACGATGTCGCCGTAGGCGTGGGCGTCCAAGTATTTCAGGGGGAGCTTCTCCAGCTTTTCGAAAGCGTCCTCTCTGATGTCCTTCACCACATGGTAGGTGATATGGTTGTTGCAGGTGTTCATCACCCACTGGGACAGGGCCGTCACGGCCACGGCGATGCCGATTTTCTTCATGATTGAGAAGACCGCCGGGAAAGCCACCATGCCCTCTCCCAGGAGCAGGTCCACCGCGTCCCCTGTGAGGATAGGCACATAGAGGGTGAGCACCACGGTCACCGCTGCCAGCGCCAGGGAGAAGCCTACCATCAGCCAGTATCTGCGGATATAGCGCAGCACCTGGCGCATGGCGGCCATTTGGCTGGACTGTCCGTTTTTCTTTGTCTGTCCTTTATCTGCTGCCATGGCTCTGTCCTCCTTTCTCTGTCCTATCGTTTCCGCTTCCACTTGTTTCGTTTCCGCTTGTTCCGTTTCCCGCACCCGCCGCTTTCAGCCGTTCCTCCGGATATTGGGAGAAGTAGATCTCTCTGTACACTTCACAATTCTCCAAGAGCTCGTCATGGGTTCCGATGCCCGCCATCTCGCCGTCGTCCAGCACCACGATTTTGTCCGCATGGCGGATGGAGGAGGCTCGCTGGGAGACGATGAACGTGGTGGTCTGGCCCTCCAGGCCGCGGATGGCAGTCCGAAGCTTCGCATCCGTGGCGTAGTCCAGGGCGGAGGCGCTGTCGTCCAGGATCAGTATCCGGGGGCTGCGCACCAGCGCCCTGGCGATGGTCAGGCGCTGTCTCTGGCCGCCGGAGAGGTTCTTGCCGTTCTGGGCGATTTCGGCGTCCAGTTTGCCTCGCTTCCCTTCCACCACCTCTCTGGCCTGGGCGGTGTCGATGGCCCGCCACATCTCCTCCTCAGTGGCATCGGGCTTGCCCCACTGGAGGTTGCTGCGGATAGTACCCTTGAAGAGCACCGCTTTCTGGGGCACCATGCCCACCATGCCCCGCAGCTCGTCCTCAGGAATCCGGCTGACGTCCCTGCCCTCCAGGCGCAAATGCCCGCCCGTCACCGGGTAGAAGCCGGGAATCAGGTTTACGAGGGATGACTTTCCGGAGCCGGTGCCGCCGATGACGCCGATGGTCTCGCCCTTGTTGACGGAAAAATGGATATCATGCAACGTCTCCGCGCCTGCTCCGGCGTAGGTCAGGGAGACGTGGTCGAACTGTAGGAATGGTACGCTTCCGGAGATTCCATCAACTGCCGTGCCTGCTGATTCGGGGCTTTCTGCCATTCCCTGATCCGTTTCGCCCAGCACAGCTTCTGTCTGTGTCTCCTGTACTCTCCCGCCGGAGGCGCCTTCCAACTGCACTGCGGCAAGCCGCTCCTGGTTCTGAATCTCGAACACCCCGGCCACCCGGTCTGCGCAGGCCAGCGCCTTTGTCACCGTGATGATCAGGTTGGCCAGCTTCACCAGCTCCACCAGGATCTGGGACATGTAGTTGATGATGGCCACCACTTCGCCCTGGGTCAGGTTCCCTACGTTCACCTGGACGGCTCCGATATAAATCAGGAAAATGATGGCTCCGTTGACGATCACATAAGTGACGGGATTCATGACGGCGCTGATCTTCCCCACGAAGATCTGGCTGTCCGCCAATGCTTTGGTGAAGCCCCGGAAGCGTCCCTCCTCCACCTCCTCCTGGTGGAAGGCCCTGATGACGCGGACGCCTGTCAGGTTCTCCCTGGTGATCCCCAGCACCTTGTCCAGGTTTGCCTGGACTTTTTTATACAGGGGCATGGTCCAGATCATGATGCCGAAGACCACGATGGCCAGCAGCGGGATGGCCACCACGAACACCAGCGCGCTCTTCACGTCGATGGTGAAGGCCATGATCATGGCCCCGAAGACGATGATGGGGGACCGCAGGAACAGGCGCAGCACCAGGTTCACACCGGACTGGATCTGGTTCACGTCGCTGGTCATGCGGGTAATCATGGTGGATGTTCCCGCTTTGTCAATATTAGTAAAATCCAGCCCCTGGATATGGTCAAACAGCGCCTGCCGCAGACCCGCGGAAAATCCCACCGCCGCCTTGGCCGCAAAAAACTGTGCCGTGATGGAAGACACCAGCCCCACCACTGCCAGCGCCAGCAGGCACAAACCCATCCGCCAGATATGCCCTGTATCCGCTCCCCCTGTACCGTTCACATTGATGCCTCTGTCGATAATGCTGGCCATCACCAACGGCACCAGCAGCTCGAAAAAGGCTTCCAGCAGCTTAAATAGCGGCGCAAGGACGGACTCTTTCCTGTAGCCGCTTAGATACTTCATCAGCTTTCTCATGTCAGTTACCTCTCTGGTTTATTTATCTCCCGCTTTTTTCGTCTACGCACATAAAAACCCTCGCAAGAAGGACTTCTCCAACATGATTATTGTATGAAATCATTCGATATATGTCAATCTCTTTTTGCAGGAATCCGCAGCCATACGCTGTCCCTCACCGTATAAATCCTGTCTTTCATCCCGTCATGGCAACCGGTCAATCGAAAACCGAAATCTGTCGAAACTTTGGAAATTCTGAAAATAAGCAATGACAGCGCTTTCCATTTATGGTATGATGGATACAGTCTTTGAAAGGAGGGTGTCTCACGGGAGTTTGACACCTGAGCATTTAGAAATAACTCACAAAGCCAGTAATGGCTTA